>Ga0315294_10000863_pt1 | contig 32925 bp, 31 predicted proteins | sample YL17G13_40_MG_FD_203626 | JGI IMG/M metagenome (GOLD analysis project Ga0315294, IMG submission 203626) | Sediment microbial communities from Yellowstone Lake, YNP, Wyoming, USA - YL17G13_40 | ecosystem: Environmental > Aquatic > Freshwater > Lake > Sediment | place: USA: Wyoming | collected...
AGAAATTTTCTCGTTTGGAATGGGAAGCCCTCGGCGGCACTCGAAATTTGTATGAAGCATTGGGTGAGGCAATTTCGGGACAAAACCAATTTGGCGACGAGGATGCCGTTAATAATTACCGAATCAAAGGACAGGATTTCTTAACAGACGTACGAGTGCAGTCAAATTAACTAAAACTGAAAGGGAAAAACATGAAAAAACTTTTTTTACAATGCGTGTGTACGTTATGCGTTGCGGTCGGGTTGAACATTATTGTCATATTGCTGCATCTGGTCGATGATAGAAAAGATGTTCCTGTGGTTGTTTGTAGTTATCTGTTTTTCTGTTCCGTTGTTTTTTTTATCGCGTTCTCAATCCTTGGATTAGCTGGCAAACTGGGAAACTGGAAATTTATCAGCTATCTGTGTGCCGTGGTGATTGCCTGTACGGTCATTTTTTACTGGGGACCCAAAGGGGGTTTCACCGAAAGCATGTGGAAAAAACCCGAACTCGTCTTTGCTTTTGTGTTCACTGTTTTTGTGGGTCTAAATGTTTTCTTTTGGAGAATGTTGTTTAAACTGCCAGCCCTGCGAGCTTACACAATCAGCTTCTTTATGAGTTTGGTTGACATGCTTGTTTGCTTTATGGGAATGCCTTTGGTTAAATCTTGTTTTTGATGTGTCTGTTTGGCGATTGGCTCCATGACGGCCATAACGTGTATGATGCCATAGACCATGCGAGAAAGGAATGTAAAGACTTTTCACCTGAATCCCCTATTAATAATTTTCGACTCAAAGGTCAAGGCGATTTGACCCAAATTCGATTAAAATATGTTTACAGTAATTGATATACGAAAGGGAAATTCTTATGAACAAGAATACTGTACAATGGGCTTGGGGACATTCGCTGAAAACCGCCGTTGAAGATTCGTTGCCGCCCGCTGGTGGAACCAATATTCTCGAAAACTTCATGTATTATGGGGTTGTCGATTGGCAATATGCACATTTTCGATATCCAAATATCAATTAAGAAAGGAGTTCCTATGTTTCTGCAAAAGAATAAAGTGCCAAAGTTGATGATTGATTTTTTCAAATTAGAATTACAAACTTTTACCGTAACCATAGTACCCATCCTGTGGTTTATAATAACAAGTTTTCTATTACTTAATCCTTTTTTTTGGGATCAATTAGACTCTATTTCGACAAAACTTTATGATTTTCTAAAATGGAACGAATGGCTTTTCTTTTTTGTTTTGCTGATTTTATTTGTAATAGCCACGGTGGTTTCCGGAATAGTCTCGCAGATGATTTTCAAAAACAGCCGTGTCCGGCTTTGCTTTAATGTGTTTGTCTGGGTTATCATTTTTGCCCTATTTTTCAGCTTAATGATAATCCACTTCCATACACTTTGCTATATCTGAACACCGGACTCAAAAGGGTCGGTATCCCTTTATTTGCCCTGAAACTTCTTATCAGCAATTCAGCCGCAACGAATGGGAGGCTCTCGGCGAAGGGGAAGAATTATATTGGGCGTTAAGTATTGCAATTAGTGAACAAGACAATTTCGGCAAGGATGACCCTGTTCAGAATTACCGGATAAAAGGACAAGGCGACATGCTATTGACGATTGAAAAAATAGCTAAACATAATTTGTCATTCCCGCGAAGGCGGGAATCCAGTCTAAATTGCCCTGGATTCCGGCTCAAGGCCGGAATGACAGACGGTGGTTTTGTCTTAAAATATTTAAGTTTATTATTCAAAGAGCAATAAATCTTAGAATCCGTTCAAATCCATAGTTAAACAGAAAAGGACACGATATGAAAAAAAACAGTGCACAATGGCTTTTAGGACTATCAACCGGTGCAATATTGTTCTTATTAGGCTTACTCATCAATCCGGCGCTTACAGATACAGTTATGTTCGGTATCGTGTGCGGACACTTAATACTTGACAGCATTGTTTTTTTTATCGTCTGCGGCATTCTCCAAAAATTCAAAGAGATGGCTTTTTGGCAGTGGGCGGTCTATATTGCCCTGACCACGGCCATCGGCATGTGGACTCCGTTATGGGGACTACGACTGTGGTCTTATCACCCTCTCCTGTGGGCAAGTTTGATGGCACCAGCCTTTGTCGGCATAAACGTATGCTTTTGGAAGATAGCGTTTAAGACCACTACCCGTCAAGCGTGGCTTTGGGGTTGCATAATCACATGCTTTAATGTATATGCCTACTTGCTCGGAACACCCATACTAAAATAACAACAAACAAGGAAGATTCGCCAAAGCATCAGACAGCCTCATTCTTTTTCAAAAGGATCGCATCTTTGAATATGAGCGTTGTCTATGGCATAGCTAATACCAGTGAGAGCCATTTTTATCAATCATGGTTCAATGAAAGCGAAGCTGATAAACCTCTATCGTTGTCGTACTACGAAACAGAATATCAGCGGTTTACCCGAAACGAATGGGAAGACCTTGGGTATGGGGAAGAATTATATTGGGCGTTAAGTATTGCAATTAGTGAACAAGACAATTTCGGCAAGGATGACCCTGTTCAGAATTATCGGATAAAAGGGCAAGGCGACTTGTTAAATCTCAGGATACGTTCAAATCCTTAAATAGAAAGGAATCGTATGAAAAAAAACAGTATCCAATGGTTTTGGGGGATATTGGCCTATATCGTATTAGGTTTGTTCGGGTTCGTGTTGTATCCCTCGGTAGTACACATACACTTTTATTTTTCGTGCATTGTAATATGTGCAGTGGTAGATGGTGTTGCCTTTTTTGTTTGCTGTGCTATTCTTCGGAAATTTGGCGAATTTGCATTTTGGAAATTGGCCGTTTATCTTATTTTGATTGCCGCCCCCAGTCTTATCATTGCCAGTCTCACAACAGAGTTGTCGCATCCGTTTAATTATTCTGTCGCACGACATTTTGTTTTGTGTCCTCACATAACACTGAATCTGCATTCCTTTTTGTTTTTTTGTGCCTTTATACTGTTTGCATCTCTGAACTTTTTGCTGTGGAGATCTTTGTTTAGTGTAACAATCCGGCAGGTAGTTGGGGTCAGTGTCTCTCTGGCTCTCATTAACACAATTATCTGTTGGATATCAACCCCTATTTTTAAGTAACGTGAGCCAAAAAAACATTTTGTTTAAAAGAAGCAGGTTCATTTACGGATACACGACTAAGTTCGTATTAACTCAATGAAAGAGTTTATTATGCGAAAAAATATTTTAATCGCTATGAATAAGAATGCTGTACAATGGTTTTTGGGCTCATCAGCCTATATCGTTTTGGGGTTAATTGGCTTATTGCTAAACCCATCTGTTGTTCACACACGTATAATTGCCGTTGTTTGGATGGCGGTAGCCGTTGATGCCATTGTTTTTTTTGTTGGATATGGCATTTTTCAAAAATTAAGAATGCTTGAATTTTGGAAATTCGCCCTTTACCTTACCACAAAAGCAATGGTATGTTTGGCAATTTATTTTTGGCACCCAAGAATTGCATTAGACAACGTGGGTCATCTGTACTTGTTAATGTGTGTCATTTTTGCGGTTCTAAATATCGTCCTCTGGAAAATCCTCTTTCGTTTAACGCTGCCGCAGGCCTGCTGGACCGGTGTTATGTTGGCTTTCATTAACACCTTTTTCTTCGGAGTTGGTGGGCTTCCAATAATAAAATAGCATGAACAAACCACACCCATAACCGGTTTGCTTCTTCGGGTGTGTGTAAAGCAGTAAACCCCGATGGCGGGCCCGGCAGACCCTATGGACAAAATTCACGGATTGGCCGGCTGCGGTTGCTGCTCCTGCTGTTTGCGAAGCAGTTCAAAATACTGCTGTTCCTGCTTTTTGAGCTTTTCAAATAAATCAGGACGCTCCACCTGAATCCGCCCCAGCAGACTCATCTGCAATTCCCGGGGATATTCCGGGTCATTAAGAAAATCCATAAACGCCATATAACGCAGCAGCTCAAAACTCGGCATCCCCAGACGATAGTTCTCATCATTGTGCTCCCTCTGATACATCGTATAGACTTCCTGGGCCAGTTTTTCGCGGCCGGCGGCTTCATCGTCATCGTGGACGGCGTAGCGGAAATATCCTTCCCGTAAAATCATCGAAACAAATTCGGTCGCGTCCTGAATACTCAGACCTGTAAATTCCTCTTTAAGCCGGAGTTTGACAAACTCAATCATTGGCAGCTTATATTCGGAAATTTCATACCCCTGCTCGTCTTTCGGATACAGTGTAATCAACTCTTTATACGCCCGCAGGGCATGATTGATATGTCCGGCCTGATAAAAACTTATCACGGCGTTTTCGAGAAAGTTCTTGTGTCCTCCGCGAACCGCCTTGGGGTTGCCTTTCTCCAGCGATTCGTATTTTTCAATCACCTTCCTCCAAATCTGATCGCAACTGTCAAACATCCGCAAATCCGGACGCAGAAACAGGCTGGTCTGACCATTCTTGTCGGCATAAAGCGTTGTCTTTCCCGTCCGGTAGAGCAGTTGCAGACCGTGGAAAATAATGCGGTCGGTGTTCTTCTCATCTATCCGATACTGTTCCGGACGGCCGGCGATTTCCAGGCCTTTGGCCGCCCAGTACATCGCATGGGCGGCGGGGTGTTCCCAATTAAGCGGGTCTCTCTGGTTGGGATCGCCAAGATTAATTGGACCGTAGGTTTGATTCATTTTCCGCATATACGCCGGGTCCATCTTCCAGACATTGCGAATCTGGGACGCTCTGGCGAATATATCAAACCGTTTCAACCCCGGTTTGTCCCGGAAGCGGTCCACCACGGCAAAGGCCTGACTGGAAAATCGATCCGGCGTTTGACGTAAGGCCAGATACTGCTCGGCCAGTTTCTCCGGCCGGGCAAAGACCAGGTCGGCTTTTTGCAGCGCATCGACAAATTGAGCCGTCTGTTCATCCCCCAGAGCTTCCTGCAGCGTTTGAGGGGCCTCAGCCAGTTCGTCAAACACGACGCTGGTATTGTCGCCCAGCAGCAGACGCATCGACTGAGCCAATTCTTTCTTATAATAAACATGGCAATCGTCGGCGATGTCGCCGACTTTATGCAGAAAAATCCAGGCAAGCTGACGATACAAAATAATACTCTTCGGATTGAGCGGGATTCCCTTATCTCGCAGCAATTCATAGCCGTTGCGCACCCACCGCCAGCGCTCCTGACACTGCGTATTGGGAATCGTTACGGAAATGTTATAGGCCATATTCCAGGCATGAAAATCCCACACGGAGGCGAACCGCGGCTGGAGCATTGTAATCCACTCGGCCAGTTGCTTGGCGTCGAAAAACTGGCCTTCCTGCTTGAGCTTGTCGGCCCGCATCCAGAGAACATCGACCACAAGACCGCGAAACGCCCCCATCGCCACAGTTGCAAAGGCCAGTGACGGCGGCGCATTCTCCATCGCTGTATTCATCACCAGTCCCATTTTCTCGCGGCTTTGTCGGATCGGGTCCTGTTGTACCGCAGCCAGATAAAACATCCCGCCCGCGACCGCCAGACACAACACAATAATTCCGTAATCCTTCCTGCGCATCAACCCATCCTTTATACCGCTGTCTTGGCCACTTCCCGCGACCGAAAGACCAGCATTCCAAATAGCATCAGTAAAAGGGCTTTCAATCCAATCGTCTCGCCGGCGGCCCTGAGTAAAAACAGCCAGCGAACTATCCGCCCTGAAACCACGTACTTCGTCGGGCTGAAATCCCCGTCAAACCGCGGCAATAACGACAGCAGTGGCTGAATCGTGAACTGATAAACCATCCCAACGCCCGTACCAAGACTTTCGAGCGACTCCACAATAAAGCCATTAATGGTACCAACGGCAAAAACCGACACGCACACCAGTACAGCCACCGGAAACGACAGCCAGGTCGTCAGAGTAATCCCCAGCGCAGCCAGAAAAATCAGCCGAATCAATAACAGCAAAATGGTACGACAGTAATTATCTGTAAAGGTCCCGACCTTATACAACACTTCCAAATCCTGCACCATCACGGTCGAAGCGTTCAGTTCCGGGCTGTTGACAAATCCGACACCCAGATATCCCTCTTTTGTCACGGCGTTGGCGGGAACGGCAAACTCCTGCACGACCCGCGTGGGGGCGTCGCGGGGAACATTATAAATCGGCGTTGTGAGTGTTCCCTGTTCATAACTCTGCAAATCTCCAATGCTCCACAGTCCATATATCTGCCCGTCCGGCGGCGTAACGGATGCGTCATACTTGTACCGCACAAAAATCATCGTATTGGGGTCGGCGGCAGGACGCACTCCTTTAAAGTCCCATCGGCGGGACTTGGCTGGTTCAATACTCTGCTCTCGGATTCGCTCTTCATTGAACAGTTGGGTCAGAACATCCGTCTGTGACATAGTTTCGGGCAGACGACGGTCTTTTTCCAACTGCCGATAACGTTCCTCCGCTCGTCCACGCAGTTCCGTTTCATCCACGACGGTCTTCAACCCCTCACGAGCCGTGAAAAACTCATTTTGGGCGCGCTGGCGCTCCTGCGGCGAAGTCTCCGCCATATACGGAATCAGACACGTCAAAACATAAACCACGGAGGCAAAGAAGAGCAGCAGAAAGACATCAAGAATAACGACGCCCAGAAATTTTCCCAGCAGAATTTGCCAGCGGCAAACGGGTTTGGTCACCACCATAAAGATCTGCTGGCGTTTGATTTCATCGCTGAGCGTAAATGTCGAAATGGCAATGGTCAGCACGCAGAGCATCAGCCCCACAAGACTAAGGCCGTAGCTGGAAAAAGTCTGGAGTTTGCCCAGCAACGTGCCGTCGCCGATCATAATCATGCTCATCATCGGCAGCAAAATCAACAACAGAATAATGACGACGCCCGCGATTCTCATCCGCAGGGCCTGAGCAATGGTGTTTCGTGCGACTGCCCAGACCTTTTTCATTCCGATTTTTCCCCCCTTGTTCCGTGATTCGTGGGAGTGGTCGTGTCGTCGGTCTTTTTCCGGCGGTCGAGTAGTTGCTGAAGTAAATCTTCTTTGACTGCATCGACCGGTTTTTCTTCCTGTGCCGCCGCAGATGAGGATTCCGTCGGGGTAAGCGGAAGCGGAACTTCAGTCTTGGACGTTGTGAGCATCTGTAATAAATCCTGATGGGGCAAAGACTGTGATGCCGCCGGCTGTGTTGTTACCGCGGTGGTATCCACTTCGGTTTTGACGGTGGTTTGCGCGGGCCTGACCGAAACCAGTTGATCGAGTATTCCCGGCTGACGTACAATTTCCTTTCCCGCCAAAAACCCGCTGATGCCGGAACCCGCGCCGACACCGCTGGTCGGTTGCATTTCCTGCCTGGCTTTGGTCACCGTGCGCACAAAAAAACCTTCGAGTTTGTCCATCGGATGAATAATTTCGCACTCAGCCTGTTCTTGTCGGAGAATTTCGCGGATTCGGCTGATTGCCGCATCACTTAGACGAGGGGTTTGAATCTGCGTTTTGCCGGTCTGTTCGAGCAGTTGACGCACAGGGCCTTCGACCTGCATTTTGCCCCCATAAAGAATACCGATACGGTCACACACATCCTCCACGTCGGCCAGCAGGTGACTGCATAAAAAAATCGTCTTGCCGCGCCGGGCCAGTTCCACCAGCAAATCCTTGATTTGGCGCGTTCCCATCGGGTCCATCCCCGACGTCGGCTCGTCGAGAATCAATAAATCAGGGTCATTAATCAGCGCCTGCGCCAGCCCGATACGGCGGGCCATGCCTTTGGAAAATGTACCGACCTGCCGATTGCCGGCGCCGGCCAGACCGACCATGTCCAGCAGCGTTTCTATCCTCCCCTTTCGCACCGCCGAGGGAAACCCAAAGAGCCGACCATAAAAATCCAGCGTCTCATACGCGGTCAGATATCGATATAAATACGATTCTTCCGGAAGATAACCAATCCGGGATGATATCGCAGGGTCGGAACTGCCGCCGCCGAGAACAAGAGCCGCGCCCCGCGTGGGATACAGCAGGTTGAGCAACAGCTTAATGGTTGTGGTTTTGCCTGAGCCGTTGGGACCAAGAAACCCGTAAATTTCATTACGGCGGATTTGCAGATTCAGGTCATCGACGGCCACAACGCGAGGTCTTCCCCACCAGTCCGGAAAGACTTTGGTCAGCGAAATCGTTTCTATTGCGAACTGGCTCTGAGCCACGGTGTCCCTCACTCTCTTGAAAATCAGACTCGTTTAATGGGCCGAGGCGATATGCGGGTCGAGGTGTTCGCCGAACCGCACCAGACGGGCGCTGTTAAAGACTACCAGCACCGAACCGCCGAAATGCAGAAACGCCGCGACAATCGGCGGAAGCCATCCGACGGCGGAGGCGGAAATCCCCAGAATAATAAACAAAATACCAAAAAACAGATTCTGATTGATGACGCCGCGGGTCCTGCGCGAAAGCCGCACGAGGAAAGGCAGTCTTCGCAGATCGTTGCTCATCAGGGCAATCGACGCCGAATTGATGGCGACATCGCTTCCGGCGGCTCCCATCGCGATACCTAAATCCCCTGCCGCCAGCGCCGGGGCGTCATTGATTCCATCGCCGACAACAGCAACGATATGACCATCCTGTTTGATCCGCTCGACCACGGCCAATTTGTCCTGCGGCAGACAGTGTGCTTTATAGTCCGTACATCCCAGCTCCGCCGAAATCCGGTTGGCCACTTCATTGCGGTCGCCCGTCAGCATCGTAATCCGTCGCACGTCGCAATCAAATAATTCCTGTACCGCCTGACGGGCTTCCGGCCGGGATTTATCCTGCAAACCAATCCACCCGATGCATTGCTTATTTCGGGCCACATACAATGTACTGAAACCCTGTTCTTCGTGAAGAGACGGATTCGGCACATTGCCGACGTCTATTCCGTTTTCCTCCAGGAAACTGTCGCGTCCGACCATTACGGCAAAGCCCTGCACCGAGGCAAAGACGCCTTTGCCGGGCGTTTCGCGAAACTCCGAAGCGGTTTCAAAAGCCACGTTGGCTTCTTTAGCCAGATTGACCACCGCACGGGCTGCCGGGTGTTTACTCATCTGCTCGGCTGAGGCGACCAGACTCAATAGTTCGGCAGGCTCCACATTGGCCGCCGGTTCGAGCTTGGTGACGTAAAGCTGACCGGTGGTGAGCGTGCCGGTTTTATCAAAAACAATGGCGGTGATTCTGCCGGCGATTTCCAGCAGTGAAACATTTTTGACCAGAATTCCAAGCCGTGCAGCCGCCGATAATGCCGCCACCATCGCTGTGGGCGTTGCCAGAATCAGCGGACAGGGACATGAAATCACCAGCGTCGAAATGAAACGGTTCAGGTCTTTGGTAAAAAAATAAATAATAGCGCTGATCATCAAAATGGTCGGAATATACCACGTCACGTACTGGTCTATCATCCGCATAATCGGAAGCTGGGTCTTTTCAGCCGCCATAATCAACTGCTGGACTTTACCCAGTGTCGTATCCTGCCCGGCCTTGGTCACTTCAATATCCAGTGCGCCGGTCAAATTGGTTGTCCCGGCGAAGACCTGCGTTCCGGCAACCTTATCCACCGGCAGCGATTCGCCGGTAATGGTCGCTTCATTGATGGAGCTAAGGCCGTTTCGGATTTGTCCGTCGGCGGGGATATTATCGCCGGGCCGAACCCGCACCACATCGCCGGGCTTGAGCCGGGCGACATCAATCTCGGTTTCCGAACCGTCGGCGCTCAGCAGCTGCGCGGTAGTGGGAGTCAGGCGAATCAGCGACTCAATGGAAGCCCGGGCGCCCAGCGCCGTGCGTGTCTCCATCAGCTCGGCCAGCAGCATAATAAAACCGACCACCCCGGCCGTCACATAATCGTAGTTTGCAAACGCTGCAATCACCGCCAGCGCCACCAGTTCGTCCATGTACATCTGACCACGAATGATTCCACGAATCGCGTGAAGCACAATGGGAAACCCCAGCAAAATCGCTCCAATCATTGCCGCGATGCGGGCAACATCGTCCCCCCTGCCAAACAGCCCCGGCATCAAGGACGCCAGTTGTGCATTCAGCAGCAGCACTCCGCCGGCCAGCGTGCCAAACAGGGCAAAACTGACGCGCAACTGCTTACTGTGCGTATGTTCGTGTTCCAATTCAGCTGATTTTATACCAATATGCGTATGCACCATAACGAACGATCTCGCTTAGATTTATTGCTTTTGTTCCTGGGTCTGTTTTTTCTGCGCCTTGGGGTCGCGGTTGATCTGGATACGGATTTCCTTGCCGGCCTGGGTCTGATTGGGCTGAAGCATAATCTTTTCATCCGCCTCGGCCATAATCTGTTCCATCGCATCCTGATAAAGCCGCTGCAATACCAGTTCCGGACGTTTTTGGTACTCCGGCAACAGTTTTTGCAGATATTCGGCATTGGCCTTGGCTTCTTCCACGACCTTTGTTTTATACGCTCTGGCTTCGGCGATTAACCCTTGGACCTGTCCTTTCATCCGCGTCACCACTTCCTCTTTTTGCTGTTGCGTCAGTCCGGGTTGTTTGAGTTTTTCCAGCAGTATTTCCGCATCCGGCCCGGCGGTACCCGTCAGCAGCTTGTCTTTGAACGCGCCGGCGTCGGTAACGGCTGTTTTGCTTTGCTGACTGGCCTGGATGGAGGCCTGAAATGCGTCGTCCACCTGCCGCGGCCAGACAATCCGGTCGGCCCGTACTGCGTCAATCCGGATTCCGCTTTCGATGGAATCGAGTTTTTGCTGCAAACGGCGTTTGACCTCTTCCGAAATATCTATCCTGCTGGTCACCGCGTCGTCAATGCTGTATCCGACCATTGTGCCGACCACAGCGTTGGAGGCGAAACTTTCCAGCATCGGCTTGACCGTTTCCGCCGCGGCGTCCAGAAAATCCTCGCCCGGCCTGGGCTGGCGGTAATAAACGTCCTCAAAAAAAAGCTGCGGACGGTCAATCGAATAGGTAATCGTCCAGCGCGAATGTACAATGTTGTAATCTATCCCTTCCATCCCCGCCAAGCTGTCATTGCGGGTCAGGCAATACCCATCCTTAATCGGATCCAGTGTCGCCGGCGCATACGGACTCTTTTGCCCCAGTTTTTCCTGTTCCGTTTCAAAATACCAAAACGAATCCACGTTGAGCGTCTGCACTTTTTTGACCGGGATACAAATGATTTCGCTGAAGGGTTCCGGCAGCGTAAATTCCAATCCCGGATTCAGCACCTGCTGGTCGCCCAGCCCTTTGATTTTGCCGAAAATCAGCACCAGCGCCTGCTCGTCCTGCTGTACCTTAAAAATGCCGCTGGCCAGAAACAACACCACCAGAACAATCATAATGATTTTCAAAATCCGGAAGCTGGTTCGCAGCGCGGTCGTCAGAGACTTGCCCGCTGCGTCCTGCGGCTCAAACGTCGTCTGGGGTCGCTGGCCGCAACCGGAATGAGGATAGTCATGATGATGCGCCATATCGCCTTCCCGCCAATCGCGTGATTACTCTTTGGTTTTTTTCAAATTCGGAATTTCTTTAAGCAGATGCATCGGTTCGGTATCCGTCCCCAGTACAATCGTGGAACGCTCCTTCAGAATCGTCCGCAGGGCCTCCAAATCACGTAGAAACATCGCCAGTTCGGGGTCGGCCTCGAGCATCTTATAATAGGAAGCCGCTTCGGCGTCGCCGGTGCCGCGAATCGCCTTGGCCTGAGCCTCGGCCACCGCCAGCAGTTCCTTCTGTTTGGCCTGGGCGTCGCTCTTGATCCGGTCGGCCTCGGCGCTGCCAGCGGCCAAAATGGTATCGGTCTTGCGCTTGCGGTCGGCCTTCATCCGGTCAAACACCTTTTCGGTAACCTTCTCGCTGATCATCAGCCGCTTGATTCCCACCGCGGCGATTTCAATGCCGTAGTTGTCCTTGGCCTGGACGGCAATTCCATTCTTAATTTCGTTTTCAATCGCCTCAAATTTCACTTTGGCCGGATCAGTATTCACAAAATCGCTGAAGGTGTGGCGACCAATAACAGAGTTCTGCGCGTTGCGAAGCAGACTCTGCAGGTTGGTTTGCGCGCCTTTGGTATCGCGAACCGAGACCAAAAATTTCTGCGGATTGTCAATCCGCCAGAGAACAAAACTGTGAATAATAATCGGCTCTCCGCCGGCGGTCGTTGTCTCCTCCAGAATGCCCTCAAACAACTGCAGCCGTGAATCAAACTTATACACGCTTTCGATGCCCACCGGCCAGCGGAATTGAAATCCCGGCGACGGTATCGTCCGCACCGGCTCGCCGAACCGCGTCACCAGAGCCGTTTCCGTCTGACGCACCTGAAAACTGCACATCGCCAGTGCCAGCACCGCCACAACCACGATAATACTGATGACACCCCAGAAATTCTTCATACCTTTTATCCTGCCCTGTTATTTAGTGATTTATCACTTCTTGTTGGCTTCCTGAATGACCGACTCCACATCCATATCATACAAAGACGGCACAAGCTTCTCCTGTAAATCCACAATATACACCTGCGTATCTTTGGCATCGGCCACGACGACATATTTACGAATTTTTTCGAGCGTCTCTTCCAGCACCTTGAGCCGTTCGATTCGCTTATACAATCCCGGATTGGCCTGATAGGCCTTGAGTTGCCCCTGGAACCGCAACCCCGTCGCCTCGGCCAGCGTGGCTTTCTCAAAAGCGTAGGCCTGGGCCTGACGAATCACCCGAAAGACCTGTCCTTTGGCGTCCTTCAGCGCCGAGGCAACCTCTTCTCTCATACGCTTGTTTTGTTCCGGCGACAGCGAGTCTTTGACCTGTCCATATCTTTTCACCAATTCAAACAGCGCATCGACTTCTTCCATCGACCCGGCCAGTTCGGTCAGCATTTTGTTCCGACCGGCCATGGCGTTAAGAACGGAGGCCTGACAAGTCTGCACGGAAGCCACCACGTTTTGGTAGTCCTGCGCCAGCTTCGGCGGCGGATGGATGCCCTGCAGACCGCAAAGCACTATCTCCACGCCTAATCCCGCATCGTCGGCGGCTTTTTGAATCCGTTGCTGGAGAATCCGCGAAGCCTCCAGTCGGCCTCGGCCCAGCAGACTGGTTTCAATCGCACTTTCATCCGTCTCAACGGTTGCACTGGCTCCGAACCGCGTCAGTTCTCGATAACAAATCGCCTCCAGCGTCTGTCTGGGGTCGACATGACGATACAGGTAGGCGGATACATCCCTGATGCGGTATAATATCGGAACATTTGCGCGAATCAGACCCACCGGAACCGTATCCTCTTTGCTGCCGGAAGACATTCCCGCCGAAGCGACAAGTAAATCATACTCCTGTTTGTAATGCTCTTTGCCCCACAGCAGGTTCTTCTCCTTTTTTTCTTCTTCCTGCTCAACAAACCCGACATTGACATTCTGAACAAGGTCGGTGGGATACAGATAGACCTTGTCAAAAGGCCAGGGCCATTTGAACGTCAATCCCGGCCCAATCTGCCTTCCGCCCCGCTGCGGCTCAGGGCTGCCAAGATGTTCAACCACCCCCATTTCTCCGGGACCGACAATCACAACGCTGGTCATTAGATACAGCATCGCAGCGGTAAATAAAATCAGCGGCAGAATGGCCTTTTCCAGCAGCTTGTAAAACCACGTCTGCGAGACCTGAAAACCAAACTGATAGTCAATCGCGCCGGCAATGGTATGAAACAGTCCGCCTGGCTCGTTAATCAATCCCAGCAGCCGACTATCAAAGGCGCTTTGACTGTACTGGTCGGCCATCCGCGGACGATAAATATCCAGGAGTGCGTTCAGCAGTATCTCACAGCCTAATACCACCAGCAGCAAGGGAATCCCGTATTCCAGAATTTTCAACCCGATGGGGTATTTGAATTGAGCGAAGGCCAGGGCCACCGCTGTAAAAAATCCAAGAAACGCCGTGGTTAAAAGATAACTTCCGCCCGCACGCAGCGGCCTCCACGCCGCCTCGCTGCTCATTCCCGTTGCGTACCGGCTGATCAGAAAACTCACAAACGAAACCAATATCATCAGGACCGCGCACAAAAGCGGATTCTGGAGCTTCCATTCCACGATACCGGATATTTTCCTGTACAGCAGCGCTCCCAGGACGATTTCCACCGCAGCAATAATAATGCCGGCAAAAGGAAGAATCCACTTCTCAAAAAACACAAGACGTTTTTGCGCCTGTTCAAACAGCGCTGTTCGGTCCGCACCGCCGGAAAAAATCGTCTCCTGCCGAACCGCCTGCGACATCCGCGCCATATCGAGCTTTTCCTGCTCAGCCATCGCCCGATGGTAGAATTGAACCACCAGCGCCCCCCAGACCATTGCCCCGGCCAGAATCTGCCAGCTCAGCACATACACTGCCATGCTTCCCCAGGCCGCACCCAACACCAGCGTCGCAACAAAAAACACCACCGACAGACACAAGGCCAGCAATGCCGTATGTTGAGCCTTCTTTGACGAAGTTGTCATACTTCTGATTCCTGCCTTCCGTGAAAATCCACAGAACTTTCTATTGCCAAAAGTGTAAAACTATAATAATTTCTAAAACAAATTACAACCCTGCCCCGATGAATCGGTGCAAATATAACAGGATTGTGTCGATAGGTTAAGTGCTTTTTCAAGAAAATTATGCTCTTTGCCCTCTATAGTATTGCCAAAAATACGTTTACGGAAACCCTGCGGCAGCCGGTCTATGCCGTAATTATCGTTTCTGCCCTTCTGCTTTTCATTCTCGCCCCCGCCATCAGTATGTACACCCTTGACGAGGACGTCAAGATGTTGCGGGAGTTGGGGTTATCTACGCTCTTCCTGGCCGGTTTGTTCATTGCGGTTTTCAGTGCCACAGGCGCCATCACCGAAGAAATCGAATCTAAGACCATCACCACCGTCCTCTCCAAGCCCGTAGCCAGACCCGTATTCGTCCTCGGCAAATTCCTCGGCGTCGCAGCCGCCGTCATCCTGGCCCATTACCTCGGAACCATCGCCTATCTCCTGGCCGTACGTCACGGCGTCCTCACCACGGCCCGCGATACGATGGACATACCGGTAATTGTATCCGCGACGGTTGTTTTATCGCTTGCAATACTTATAAGCGCCTATGTGAACTATAATTATGACTGGAACTTCCCCGCCTCCGCCATCGTCATCGCAGCCATTTTGGCGAGTTTCGCAGTCCTGTTTTTGACCTTTGTGGATAAGGAATGGCGCTTCGGCCCCTTCATCGGCAAATTTAACCCCTTTGACATCTATGCCAGCTTGCTGCTTTTAATGGGAATATTGGTATTGGTCGCCTTGGCCGTGCTTTTTTCCACCCGGATGAATGTCATTTTGACCCTCATCTGTTGTGTAGCGGTCTTTTTGCTCGGCCTCATCAGCGACTGGCTCTATGGCCAATTCGCCGCCAGATTCCTCTGGGCCAGAATCGGCTCAAGTCTCCTGCCCAATATGCAGGTCTTTTGGGTCAGCGATGCCATTTATGAGACCGGCAAAATCCCCCTGTCTTACCTCTGGCAAGGCCTGTGCTACTCTGCCTCCTACACCACCGCGATATTAGCCCTCGCCATCGCCTTCTTCCAGCGCCGCCAGGTCGGATAGAAACATATCGTAGCATCCAAAGCAGAAGCGGAGCCGCGCAAGCGGCCCGATAAGCAGTATCCTGAATTACCATACAAATAGAGGTATTCACTAAGATGTATGGTAATTTTCTTTGACAAACCATCGCAGCGAAGATGGAAGGTGAGAAACAGTGGGCTTTCTTTTGTCCACCCCGTCTATGTCGTCCATCTTGTCCACTTTGCTTGCCCCCGCGCAGGCAGGGGTCCGACCTGTCTTACCTGTCTGACATGTCCTACGGGTCCGAACGGTCCGATTTCCCCGCCGCAGGTGGGGACAATGATAACAAATGTCTTTGAGCATCTGGTTTTCATAGTTTCTCAATCACTCTCGAACCAAAATATAATAATCAACTAATGTTGCGCATTGTCTGTTGTCTTGTTGTCAGCGATATCCGATAATTTCCATTCATAATGTCCGACCGATTTATAAAACAGTTTGGCAGAAATATTCGCAAAATCCGTGAGGCAAGAGGTATGACTCAAGAAGCCTTAGCGGATGCAGCGGGGTTGCACCGAACACAGATTAGTCTGATAGAACGGGGACAACGTTGTGTCCGATTAGACACCATTGAAAAACTAGCTGTTGCCTTACAGGTACAACCATCAGATATGATCCCCTCCTTCGATTAATTAATCCTGTCGGAAAATATAAATCTACATAGATAGACCGTTTTTTCGAGGAAATGATGATGGCATGTAACAAAGTATCCCAAAAGTATATTAGTGCTATCCAAAGAAGCGGTTTATCTATATACGATCCTATCGACAAAAACAACAAACAGTTCTGGATACCAACACATTTACTTGAGATCATTTTGAATGAAGCTTTACGAGGTACCTCTTTCGAGGGTTTGCCCCTTAGGACTCGGTCAAAAGTTCTAAAAGAAAAAGTCTGTATCGCTTTAGGGTATCCTGTACCGACTACTTTTAAAAGAACAAAACCGAGATTCCCAGGACAATGTTTCGATACCTATATACAAAAATCCAATAATCTTCAAATCTGGAATGAAGAAATCTCGATGGATCGCAGATACGTTCTTATTCGAGTAACAGACGACAATATCATTTCGCAAGTAAAAGTAGTTACTGGAAACACATTGGCCCCTTTTGACAAAACAGGTGCTCTGACTTCCAAATATCAAGCTTGTATTGTACTCGGGAAATTTACGACTGAACTTGTTACAAAAAAAGATACAACCACCCTTCAGTCTTTTGTGAATTCGTCTTATACTGTACAATCCAATACGAGTCCGACAAATCCCCCTCGAGACGGTGAATTAATCCCCATTGGGACGTTATACGAAAAGCTTCGTACTCTGGTTGGCTATTCTTTTCCGGATGATGGTTCCGACCAAGAAAGAAATCGAGGAGCAAATTTACATCGCTTGATTTGCTCTGAGTTGGGATACTCTTCATTTCATGATAAAGGGCAGTTCCCTGACATACCACATCAACTTCTTGAAGTAAAACTCCAAACATCTCCTACTATAGATTTGGGACTTGTTTGCCCTAACAGCCCACAGAAGTTAAAAAATATCCAAATACAAGGGGAACCTGTTTGCCACAGCGATGTGCGTTATGCCATTTTTTACGCAACAATAACAAAGGGCATAGTTCAGTTGACTAATTTTTTTATGACCACAGGCAAGCATTTCTTTGACAGATTTGTTCAATTCAAGGGGAATGTAATAAATAGAAAAATTCAAATCCCATTACCCCCCACATTTTTCTCTTTGTAAACCAAAAGCTTTCCAAACGAGATTATCTATTTCTTTCCGAATATCTTCCGCTCCAAGCGAAGAAATGCTCTCATAAACCTTTTGGGCCAACCGGATCAGTTCTTGCCCATACTTGCCGTTGGGATCTGGAAGGGGAAATTTTTCTACGTACTGAGTCATAAATCGCCGTCGTCCAGCGTAAAGTTTATTGTTAAAACAGTGATCATAAAAAATTTCAATAAAAGAAGAATTACCCACGGCAGCCGCCAGCCATAATAAATCTATTTTCTTGGGGTCCTCACAAACAAGCCAATAACAATCTCCATTCACCACTGTTTTTTCTTCATCAATCCAAAAAACAGGTTTTTTAGAGATGTCCCAAAATATCAATTTTATTTTATCCCATGCTTGAGGATCTTGTGGCACCCAGATTTCATACCATTTTCTGCCGGCTTCGAGTACATACTTTCTTCTCTCGAGAACGTCGCGATTTTCTTCAAGATAATTTTGACTGCAAGGATGTTGGCTTAAATCGATTGCGATTCGCTTACCCTGAATTACTTTATGAGGATATAAAATTTTCACAGGCTTTTCTGGTTGTAAGGGCTTATATTGGCGAGCCATATGATGTGTTGTCAGAGGCTTAAGCAATTCAGGTTGTTTGACAATCGGCATCTCTTGCCAGTCTGAGCGTACAAAAACCTGATCGGCGCAGGTTTTTACACCCACCCTGATTTTCCCGATATCTCCAAAAACACCCCAAGTGAAATCGCGAACTTTTGACATCCAGGAATCTGTTTTGGGGGTAACCAGTCGCCACACACCATCAAATGTCCCGCTTGTTTCAAGCGTGCCATGTCGGACAACAAAACGCCGTCCATCGGGTATTTCCACGATGCCGGTCTGACTTAAAGCTTCTATGGAATCTTTTGCATACAAATCTTTGGGGTCGCCGGTCTGATAAATAGATGTAAACAAAGATTTTGGAGGTTGCGTGCATCCTTTGCCCTCAACCAGCAACACGGCAGGCAACACTGCGGCGTCAAATAATTTTGTGTCGCCCAAATCCCAAATATGGCGTATTTGAAATTTTTTTTGAATCACTTTCCTCAATGATGCTCCGGACTTTGTCTTCATAAAACGATTTGAGACAATAATGCCAGCTGCGCCATTCGGGTTAAGAAGAAGAGCTATTCCCAAAATGAAAGGGTAATAAATATCCAAACGACCGGAAAAGTTAAACTGACTTGCAAGACGCTGAGACAAATCAGCCCCTAAAAGCTGAGTGCGAACATAAGGAGGATTTGCGATAATTAAATCATAACCTTGACACTCTTCTTGAAATAAGGTGTTTTTTTCCTTCTCATCATATATCTCTCCGGCTATGTCTAAAAAATCACCTTCGCTTAAAGTAACGGAAATTTCAGGAAACCGGCTATGTAAACGCTCTTCAGCTATTTTCAGCGTATTAGGATTTGTTTCGTACCCATACAGTTCGATGTTTCTTCCCCCGTGATGATATAAGGATTCTACAAGACTAAGAAGAAGTTCTCCTTCTCCGACCGCAGGATCTAAAATCCGTATTAAAGTGTCGGTATTTGCGTTGGAGCTTAAATATGTGTCAACAAGCTTCTGAGCTGTAAAATCAGCCAGATTTTTGGGGGTATAAGTAACTCCATTAATTTTTTTCTCCCCTATGAATTTATATCTTCCAACAGGAAGAGTTTGTGTTTCCATAATTCAGAATGCTTTCGAATATAAGTATGTAAACTGGCCAGTCACCTATTTTTTTCACTTCCTTGTTTATTCCACTTCATTTTTCGCCCATATTTTTCTTTTTGTTTTCCTCGTCTAAGAACTACGAACAAAGAACTATGAACTTTTTCCCCTGCGGTTGCTTTCCTTCTGGATGTACCAACATTATAAAACACATCTTATCGGAATCAAGGAAAAATCTTCTTTCCCGCCACAAAATGTCGGCTTTAATTCAGCCGTCCCGCCTCCGGCGGTTAAACTATTCACAGAACAAATCTCCGAATTCCATCCTTCAGCAATTTTTCATTAAAATTGATCAACAGACCCGTTTTGACTCCCATCAGTCGCATATAGGTCAAAATCTGTGCCTCATGTATAGGAGCCAGTTTCTCGACGGCCTTGATCTCCACAATCAGGGACTTTTCGATGAGCAAATCCACCCGAAACCCGCAATCGATTTGAACATCTTTATACTGCACCGGCAGTTCTTTTTGTGTTTCCACCAATAGCCCGGCCTTGATAAGCTCGTATGTCAGACATTTTTCATACACCGATTCAAGCAGTCCCGGCCCTAATTCCCGATGCACTTCAATAGCGCATCCGATCACTTGCTTAGTGATTTCGTTGATATCTTTATCGGGAGTGCTGGCCATCGTTTCTCCGTTTTTCTCTCTTTCTTCTCTCTGAACTTTATCTTAGGGATATTATTATCTTAATTGTGGTTTTGGGCAAGCGTCAGCTTGCAAAGAAAAGTCTTTTGGCGACGGGCACAGAAATTTATTTCGAGTATGGCGACAGAAGACTTTCCCATAAGGTGCGCAGCACCGCCGAAACCGCCTCTGTGGTCTCTGCGCTCTCTGTGGTAAATATATTTTTTCGCCCATTTTTTCTTGATTTCTCAATTCTAAATTCTGCATTCTCAATTCCCTCTATCGTCAATTTATCCCCGAGGGATTCATCCCCGAGGGATTTATCCCCAAGGGATCGTCAATCCCTGCCATACCCTTTGCCCAACTAAATTCAGCATTCAACATTTAACACTAAACATTTTACTGACCGCTGTCCGCTCCTCAATTCTTGTGTTCCTGCGTTCTTGAGTTCCTGGGGCCTTGGGTTCTTGGGGCCTTATGTTCTTAATTCTCTCCCTTTCCTCTGGTCTCTTGTCTCTTGACTTTTTCGCACGAAGTGCGATTTCACAATCTTGCTATCCTCAAAAATCCCATAATTTTTTAACCCGCTTTACAATAAAGACTTACAATTTTCACGCCCCCCGAAAATCGTCGATTTTCGACACGAACACGCAACTCTGCCCTATATTAGGAGGCGCCTCTTTTGCGCATCTGTGGTTTTGTCTAAAAACTCAGAACTAAGAACTAAAAACTAAGAACTTTTTTACAAAAGGAGCATGACGTGTCATAGTTTTTATTAGCGTGTTGAATTTCGGATTTCAGTAATTTCTCTCGATTTGAGATTTCAAATTTCGAATTCGAAGAAACCCTGCGCACCCACTACAAAACAGGTTTTAAAAACGTGTCAAAAGTGAGTCAAAATATGACAAAAAAAGCCAATTCAAACCCAAACGAACCCAAATCGACCTGCAGGGTCATTGTCTCTCATCTCTGGTCTCTCGTCTCTGGACTATTGCAAAAACGAACCCAATTTTTTTGCGGCCAATTATGGATTTTTACACCAAAAACGCAGAAATGGAGACCAGAAAGTTAGACAAAAAAACGAAACGAACCCAATTTCCCTGCATTTTTGAACGAAAATGCAGATTGTTAAAAAAACGAACCCAATTCAAACCCAATTCTGGAGCGCAGCGGAAGTCCCGGCTTGTCGGGATTGCAAAATGCACCAAAATTTCATCGTAGAGATTGCTTATCTGGAATTGATCTCTCCTGCCGACCTTTGCATACGCAGTCTGGCCAGATGACGCAGATAAACCAGGGGGCCGCCGTCCAGATAACTGGTCTGGGCATAAGGCTTTCCGGTCGCATCGGCCAAAATAATCGTCGGAAATGAGTCCACTCGATACCGCTCCGCCAGCCGTTCATTTTGCGCCTTGATTTCCGTGCTCTGTGCCTTGGACCGCGGAAAATCCGCCATCATAAAGACAAAATGCTTTTGCGCCTCATAGATAAATATATCCTGGCCGAACACCTCTTTTTCCAGCCGTACACAGGCCGGACACCAGTCCGAGCCGGTAAAATTAATCAGCAGGTCTTTGCCCTCGGCCGCAGCCTTTTTCTTCGCCGCCTCAAAATCCGTCATCCATTCCAGATGAGCAGCCGTCCGCGTAACGGGTTTTTTGACTGCCGGCGTTGATTCGCCGTTTACCTGCGGCTTATTATCCCGAGGCTGATTCTCCTGCGGCCCAACCGCTGACGGAGGAACGGAAACCGGCTGGGCGGGTCTCTTTTTGCACCCCAAAGCGAAAACAGCCAGTCCACATAAAAAGATAATCCCTGCCTTTTTCATATTTTAAACCCCTTTTTAGTACGCTTATTTATAGAGACCAGTAAGATATAGAAAAGGTCCCCTTTTTTCAACTTGTAAAAGTGGATACGTTGCATTTTACGGCCTTTTCGGCTATAGTAAGACAAAACAGAGAGAAAATGAGCATAGAATTTACAAAAATGCACGGTCTGGGCAATGACTATGTGTATGTCAATTGCTTTGAGCAGACCATAGACAATCCCGCCCAACTGGCGGTGCGAATCAGCGACCGTCATCGCGGCGTGGGTTCGGACGGCCTGATTCTGATTTGCCCGTCCAAAATCGCTGACGCCCGGATGCAGATGTTCAACGCCGACGGTTCCGAAGCCCAGATGTGCGGCAACGGCATCCGGTGTCTGGCCAAGTATGTCTATGAGCACGGTCTGGCACAGGCGAATACGGAGTTTTCTGTCCCCGGAATGGCCACGATGCCCTATTCTTTGCGGATTGAAACCGGCCGGGGCGTCCTGACGCTCGGTCTGGATGTTGGACCGGATAACAAAGTCGTCCGCGTCTGTGTCAATATGGGTCAGCCCATCCTGGAAGCCGACAAAATTCCCGTAGCGCTGGAGGCTGAGCAGGTTATCGGTGTGCCGTTAAATATCGCCGGCCAGCAGCTTTGTATGACCTGCGTTTCGATGGGCAATCCGCACGCGGTTTTTTTCTGTGAAGACCTCGACGCCATTGACCTGAGGGTCATTGGGCCGCTGATTGAATGGCATCCGCTGTTTCCCCAGCGTACCAACGTGCATTTTGTCAAGGCCGAGGGGCCGCGGGAATTTACGATGCGCACCTGGGAACGCGGCAGCGGCATTACGCTGGCCTGCGGCACCGGCGCCTGTGCCTGTGCGGTCGCTGGTTTTTTAACCGGACGATGTGAACGCGTCACGACGGCGCATCTTCCCGGCGGCGACCTCGAATTAAACTACAGCGCCGTCGATAATTGTGTCTATATGACCGGCCCAGCCGAAGAAGTCTTTACCGGCACCTGGCTGGAGTAAAACAGCCACTGGTTACATACGAAAACACGGAGGGAAAATGGCCATTCTTGCAGGGATTGATGAGGCCGGCTACGGGCCGCTGCTGGGGCCGCTGGTGGTCTCCGGCGTGGCATTTTCCATCCCGCAAAACCTGCTCAGGGCCGACCTGTGGGAAGTCCTGCGAAAAGCCGTGGCACGCGACAAAAAGAAACTGGCCGGAAGACTGCTGATTAACGACAGCAAAAAAGTCTATTCCCGCGCCACCGGCACCGTTCATTTGCAGCGAACCGTCCTGGCCGCATTATACACCCTCGTCAAATCCGGCAATCCCATTGAATCTGTGTCCCCGCCTCAAACCGTCGCACAATTGATTAAAACCCTCTGTCCATCCAGTTTTTCATCTTTAGACGAATATCCGTGGTACCGGCAGTTGGACCAGACGCCGCTGTCTGTGCCGGCGGATTATTCCATCGCTTCAAGTGTGTTTGAAAAGACACTCTCCGAAAACGGCATGCGGCTGCTCTGGATGGGCAGTCGATTTCTCGAAGCCGGTCATTACAACCGGCAAATTGACAAAATCAAAAACAAATCGCGGGTCTTGTTTATCGAATTATGCTCTCTGGTGCATCACATTTTTCAGACCTTTCAGGATTCCGACGGTCCGGCTCAATTCCTCATCGACCGTCAGGGCGGAAGAACACAATATCATCGGGAACTGATGAAGATGTTCCCTGCGATGGAACTTGCGATTCTCTCCGAAAACGATACGCTGAGCAGTTATGAACTGAGCGACGACAAACGAAAGATGCGTCTGCACTTTGCCACTCAGGCCGACAGTAAATTTCTGCCGGTGGCGCTGGCCTCGATGGTCAGTAAGTGGATTCGCGAGCTTCTGATGAACGAACTGAACCGCTATTTTTCACGGCTTTGTCCGGACGTAAAACCAACGGCCGGTTACTGGAAAGACGGCCAGCGTTTCATCGCCGATTTGCATAAAACCCCCATTCCCGACGGCTTTGAATCAGCCAAACTAATCCGAACCAAATAATCCACAAGTTGTTATTTTACAAGATATTACAAAAAAACAACCAGAGTCCTGAAATAAAACGAATTTTTCTTGCCGTCGGGGCATCCATATTTTTACTGATTTTCAAGGGCAAAATTTTTCTGTTTTTTTGGAATTTTTCCTTGCATTCTTAAAATGAATCGAATAAATTGATTATTGTGGCAGTGAACGGGGGCGTAATGCCCCACTATAAATTTTAATCTTGAAAGCTCCTTCTGCCGCCCGTAACTTCAGTAGCCCTGGGAAGTTCACCGACTTCCTCCTCCTTCTGCGAAGTGCGGGCGGTCTTTTTTTGCGCCAAAATCCTCCTGACGATATATCCCAACAAAAAAGGGACTGAAATAGTCCCCTTTTGTAAATTATTCTTCGGATTACAAACCAATTACTGGGATGGAGGCGTATTGCCCTTTTGTTTCTCGTAATTTCTCTGCAAAATCCCTCTGAACAGAAAGATTAAACCCAAACCGAAGATCACAATAGGAATAACCAAAAACTTCGGCTCTAATGACCCCACACTCGAGGCGACTTTCGTCCACACAAAAAATCCCGCCAATGCCAAGCCGACAAAAAGAAAACCTATACCTGCCGAAAGACTACTAACCCAGTTGACTTCACGATTACGAGGTTGTGGTTTGGCGATCAGGTCGGTAATAGGTAGCCCCTTTTCCATCGCCACCAGAATCTGCTGGTGCTGGTACTTTTTCTTATAAAAAACGATAAGCAAAATTAAAAGAAACGGCAGCAAAATCAAAAACAGGTACAGCGCCGAAAGCAGCATCGGCCCCATGGGGTCAATCACCACATGGCCGCCTTCCTCGCCGCCGGTAATGTCAACAACCGCCGCCAATACAGGTGTTATTACCATAGCCATATCCTTTCTTATAAAGTGGTTATTTTTCGCGTTTTTCCATATAATGAGTCTGATAAAGATGCCTTCGGGTTTCAGATTTTTGAAACTTTTTTCAGGAACGGCCCGACTCATAGATAGAAATGAGGAAAATTCGTTGAAACTGCCGTTGGAGGACACCGCCAAAGAGATTGATATCGCTTTGCTCAAACACGGCGAGAGTCGAGTATTTGCGCGTTTCGTTCGGGGATATCAGGATATGGTTTTTGCGTGTTGCAGAACGGTGGGATTGGCTGGTCAGGATATGGAAGACGCCGCCGCCGAAACTTTTCTGGCCGCCTGGCAATCGCTCCGGAAATTTAATGAAAAAGGCAAATTGAGCAGTTGGCTGTGGAAAATTGCATATCATAAGGCCATTGATTACCGGCGAAAACATTACGGTCAGGAAGTCTGTGATGAAAATCACCTTGAAACTCCCGCGGCCGGAAATGCCGACTCACCGGGGATGAAACTGGAAAGCGAGGAATAAGGCCATGCTGTCTGGCAGGCAGTGGATCAACTTCCATATCCGTGGGCGGCGACCATAATTCTCTACTACCGGGAAGGCAAAAATGTACGGGACATCGCGGAAATTCTGGATAAGCCGGAAAATACGATAAAAACATATTTATACCGGGCACGTAAAGAGCTTTATACGCTTTTGCAGAATGTCTGGGAGGCCGATTATGTTCGACAATGATAAAATCAGACAAGATGCGTTTGATATGTGGCTGGCCGAAGGTCTGAAAAAAGGCCCTGTTCCCGCAAGTGATGCGTTTACCAGAAAGGTACTGAGTAAAGCGGAGCTTCTCCGGTCGCAGAAAATTCTCCTTAAAATAACCCTGCAGGAAAGGATCGCCGGATGGGTGTTCTACTGCGCTATGGCAGGAGGTCTGGGGATACTCCTCTGTCCGCCGATTCTGCGAGCCGTCTATTCCATCCTTGAAGATATTCTGCGAACCCTCATTTACGCCGCCCTTCAGCCAACACGACTGGATGGGGTTTTCATCGCGACGGTTTTGGTCATTATCGGTTTGACTGCCAAGAATATCTGGAATTGGGCCGTGTCTGATTTTTAAAAAACGCATCACGGAAATCCCTCGCAAAAACAACTTCCCAAAAAAGTATAACCATATACTTTTCAACTACTTATAGCTTCATCAAAAAATTTTCCCGGTGCGCGTTTGGTTTTTGTTAGGTTTTTTGTATGGTTTTGCCGATATAGGTTTTTATGTCGGGAAGGCTTTCAAAGAAAGGCAAAAACCATGGACGGCAAACGCTTTAACAACCGGTTTTCAGAACCTCCAGTGTGTAAATTTGGTCCGGGCGGCGAATTTATTCAGGAATTGTCCGAAAACGCGGTTTTATTCAAATCTCAGCCGCCGGCCAACCCTCTCGGCAAAGTCCTTGAAGTGATTGCGGGAATAATCGGTGTGGCTGTCGGGCCGGAGCTGCTGATCGACCAGCCGCAACAGCAGGATACTGTCCAAAAACAGCAGCCATATAAAATGAAGGCGGAGAAGACAACGTATGAACACATTCAATCAGAATTCGGCCATCATCACTCCCAAACAACTGGCCGTGCTGCGGGAAATCGAAACGTTTCAGGCCAGCCGATGCTATTCGCCGACGATGGAAGAACTGGCCCGTTCGCTGGGTGTAAGTCGGCCCACCGTATTCGAACACATCGCAGAGCTTCGCGAAAAAGGCCTGGTCGAACCGTCCCGCGGCAAGGCACGCTCTTTGCTACTTACGAAACGGGCAAAAAGACTGCTTGAGCAGGTCTCGTGCGGTGATTCCGCCCAGAGCGATGATACTGCGGTTCCCCTGCTCGGATGTGTCAGCGCAGGATATGGAATTGAGACCGCACAGGATAACCTGTCTTTGGGGCTGACGGAGTTTTTCGGCAGGACCGGAGATTTGTTTGCGCTTCAGGTGCGAGGCGACAGTATGATTAATGCCGGCATCGCCGACGGCGATTATCTCATCTGCAAATACTCTGCCACCGCCGAAAATGGACAGATTGTCATCGCCCTTTTAGACGAACAAAAAGCCACGGTAAAGCGTTTTTTCCGGGACAAAAAAAGCGTTCGCTTGGCGCCGGAAAATGACGCCTTTGAGCCGATTTTTTCCACGGACTGCCGGATTCAGGCGATTGTCATCGGACTGATTCGAAGACTATAGAATGTATTACCACCCCCGTGTCCCACCTCCCCGCAGACGGCCCCGATTTGAATTTGCCTTTTCGCCTCAAATAAGGTAAAATAAAAGTTTCAGGGAAAAATCATAAAAACAGACCGGAATAAAACCTTGATAAAAAAAAGACAAACACGGTGTGTTCGCGTCGGCTCTGTGAGAATCGGTGGGAAAAATCCGATTGTTCTCCAGTCTATGACCAAAACGGACACCACCGATATAGAAAGTTGTCTCAATCAGATTCGTAAGCTGGTTGCCGCGGGGGCCGGTCTGGTGCGAATTGCCGTGCCGACGCGTGCCGATACTGAGGCCTTTGGTAAAATCGCGGCCAAATCGTCCGTTCCGCTGGTGGCGGATATTCATTTTTCCCCCGCCCGCGCCATCGAAGCCATCGAGGCCGGCGCCGCTAAAATCCGACTTAATCCCGGAAACATTAAAAACAAACAGGACATCAAGCGGATTATCGACTGCGCCAAACAACACCGCATCGCCATTCGCATTGGCGTCAATGAAGCCAGTATTCGAGACCTGAAACACGATATCAATACAGACCGGCGGGTCGCGCTGATGCTCCGTGAAATAACCGAATACGTCCGCTTTTTTGAACGGCATGGATTTGAAAATCTGGTCTTGAGTGCAAAAAGCGCCGATACCATCCGCACCATCGAAATCAATCGTGCCATCAGCAGAAGATTCGATTATCCCATTCATATCGGCCTGACCCACGCGGGATTAAAAGAGGATGCCCTTGTCCCGTCAGCCGTCGCCGTCGGAACACTTCTTGCCGAGGGCATTGGCGATACGGTGCGAATCAGCATTGCCGGAGACCCTGTCCAGGAAATCGATGCCGCAAAACAAATTCTCGGCGTACTGGGGTTGTATCACAATTCAAAACCTCAATTAGTCGTTTGCCCCACCTGCGGTCGATGTGAAGTGGATGTTGTCAGGCTCGCCAAAAAAGTACGAAAAATCCTGACAAAAATCAACAAACCTATCCGTGTAGCCGTAATGGGCTGTGTTGTTAACGGCCCCGGCGAAGCGGCCGACGCCGACTTAGCCATCTGTGCCGGAAACAAAAAAGGATTCCTCTATAAAAACGGCAAAAAAATCGCCGTTGCGGAAGAAAAACGCCTCCTGAACGCCTTTTGCCGCCAGCTTGAAAAAATAGAGCGACCCTGATTTCACTTGAAGTCTTTGAGCGAGGAAAATATACTATCCGCCACTTGAAGTTTTATAGGTAAGAGCCTGTAGCTCAATTGGATAGAGCATTGGTCTACGGAACCAAAGGTTGGGGGTTCAAGCCCCTCCAGGCTCGGTTTTGTAAAACGGATTTGCGAATAAAAAAGCCCGTCGGGTTTTGGGCCGACAGGCATCTTTTTATTTCAATATCTATTCCGGCATTCTTCAAGCCTACCCATTTTCTCCTAAAAAGAAACCAAAAGCAGGGGGGAAATTATGTATTTTCTTATAAACGGTTATTCGGAATGTATGGAGCCTGTTGCATAATACCAAAAATGCAACAACAAAACCGCGTTTTTGCTATCAAAAACGCGGCACTAAACCCTTGAAAAGGGGGTTGTGCAACAGGCTCTTATGCTGGAAAAAACAAGGCCCGGAAACAGGTTGTTCCAAGCCTTGGGAATATCGCTTTAGGGCGGGTTTATTGACCGGAAGTTTTGCTTTTTGCCTCATTCCGCTAAGGTCGATTCATAACTGCCACGGGTTTGAGCATACAGGACAAGCCCGCAGCGATTAAACAGGCGATCCCACAGGGAATAAACGCCCATATCCAAACCTTCGCGTCGCCCATCATTCCACCGAGAATCGGCCCAAGAACTCCGCCAACACCATAAGCCATGAAGACCCATGGATAGTTTGTCCCGACATTTTTGTTGCCGAAATAATCCGCAGTCGCCGCGGGGAACAGGGCAAAGTTGCCACCGAAGTTAAATCCAATAATGGCGGCTCCGATATACAGACCCAATTCGTTTCCGCCGATGAAGTAAAATACAATCATCATTACGCCCTGAATGGCGCTCATCAGGATGATCGCATTTTTCCGTCCGGTCTTGTCCGAGATAGCTCCCCAGGCAATCCGGCCAAAGCCATTCAGTAAGGCAAAAAACAGCCCCATCGCCGTTCCGGTAATCACCTTGGCCCTTGTCAACTCCATCCCACCCGCAATCAGCATATCAATTCCAAACAATGTGATAACGCCTATAACCATTAGCCCGGCCATTCCGCCTGCTATAAAGGTCAGAAATAAAATCCAAAACTGAAAGGTGCGTACCATTTGTCCTTCGGTCAAATCCACTACTCCCGAAGTAGTAGCTGCCTTGCCGGTTTGCGGTTCCCACCCGGCCGGTTTCCAGCCATCCGGCGGATTAATCATAAACATCGCACTAATAATCACCAGAACCGCGAAAAGAATACCATATAGTTTGAAGACCTCGCTGATGCCCCAGCCCATGCCGTACAGTCCGGCCCAGCCGGGGGTCAAATCCACCGGACCAAACTTAAATCCGCCGGTAAGCTTAATCCAGATCAGTGCTCCAAAACCAAATCCCGCAACCGCAAGACCCGTAATCAACCCCTTTTTATCCGGGAACCACTTGACTAAGGCCGCAATGGGACATACATACCCCAGACCAATCCCCGCGCCGCCTAAAAGACCGACACCGAGCAGAATCCCCCAGAAATTCGGATTTTCATTGGTTCCGGAAAAACCAGCCATCAAATACCCCAGCCCCAGAACAATGCCTCCGCTAATTGCAACGATCCTCGGTCCGACTTTTTTCTGCCATTTGCCCGCAATCAAAGCCATAACCACAGCAAAGGAAAGCAGGCCCAGAGAGAATACCATCTGGGTTTGAGTCTTGCTGAAACCGGCATCGGTCAATTGTTTGGTGAACGCCGACCAGGCGTAAATGGCCCCGAGACACAATTGGATTACAATCCCTCCGACGACGACCCACCAGCGATTCATGACTTTTTGTTCCGTCATATTCCTTCCCTTTCTACGCAGCACATAAAAAGACCAGATGCACTGATGAAACCATGCATCCGGTCCAAGTTAACAAAAGCTTATTGGTTAAACGCCTCGTCCGGCGATGAGTTTTTCCACCACGCTCGGATCGGCCAGCGTGGTAATGTCGCCGAGGTTGCCGGTGTCCTTCTCGGCAATCTTGCGAAGAATTCGCCGCATAATCTTGCCCGACCGTGTCTTGGGCAAAGCCGGTGCAAACTGAATCGCCTCGGGAGCGGCAATCGCGCCGATTTCCTTGCGGACGTGCAGAATCAGTTTCTTCTTGAGGTCATCGCTTTCATGGACGCCTTCTTTGAGCGTGACATAGGCGTATAACCCTTGTCCTTTGATTTCGTGGGGAATGGGCGTCACCGCCGCTTCAGCTACATCCGGATGGCTGACCAAGGCGCTTTCCACTTCGGCTGTGCCGATACGGTGGCCGGAGACATTAACCACGTCGTCGATGCGGCCCATCAGCCAGTAATCGCCGTCTTGGTCAATCCGGCAGCCGTCGCCGGTGAAATACACATCCTCAAACATCGTAAAATAGGTATCGACAAAGCGGTCATGATCGCCCCACATCGTCTGCATCATCCCCGGCCAGGGTTTGCGGATGCACAGTTTGCCGCCTTCATTCACGGCACATTCGGTTCCGTCGTCCCGGAGAACGACGGGGTCAACGCCGAAGAAGGGTCGGCTGGCCGAGCCGGGTTTGGTCGTCATACAGGGCAGCGGCGTAATCATAAATCCGCCGGTTTCCGTCTGCCACCAAGTATCCATAATCGGACAGCGACTATGCCCGACTTTTTCGTAATACCACATCCACGCCTCGGGATTGATGGGTTCGCCGACGGTACCGAGGATGCGCAGCTTATCCAGTTTGTACTTCGTCACCCACTCATCGCCCAGACGCATCAGGGCGCGGATGGCCGTCGGAGCCGTGTAGAAAACCGTGACGCCGAATTTATCGCAGATGTGCCAGAATCGCCCGGCGTCCGGATAGGTCGGCACACCCTCAAACATCAGCGATGTGCCGCCGTTGGCCAGCGGACCATAGACAATATAACTGTGGCCGGTGACCCAGCCGATATCGGCGGTACACCAGAAAATATCGTCGTCGTGGATGTTAAACACGTATTTGTGCGTCAGGGTAACGTTTATCAGATAACCTCCGGTGATATGAACCACGCCTTTGGGTTTTCCGGTTGAACCAGAGGTATAAAGAATAAACAGCGGGTCTTCGGCGTTCATTGGCTCCGCCGGACAATCCGCCGACGCTTTGGCTATTTCTTCATGATACCAGCAGTCCCTACCGGCCTTCATAGGACAAGGGTCGCCATTGACTTTGACTACGATGACGTTACGAATGGTGGGACACTTCCCAACGGCCTCGTCGGCGATGGCCTTGAGCGGAATATGTTTACCGGCACGCATAGATACATTGGTGGTAATCAGCATACAGCAGTCCGAATCGTTGACGCGGTCCTTGATGGCGTCGGCGCTGAATCCGCCGAAAATAACCGAGTGAATCGCCCCGATGCGTGTACAGGCCAGCATCACAATCGCCAGTTCCGGAACCATCGGCATATAAATCGCCACACGGTCGCCTTTTTTGACGCCCTTGGATTTCAGGACATTGGCGAACTTACAGACCTCTTTATGCAATTGTTCGTAGGTGTATTTTTTGACAGCGTCTTCCGCTTCGCCTTGCCAGAGAATCGCGGTTTTTTTGGCAATCGGCGTACCCAAATGCCGGTCAAGACAGTTATACGAAACATTGAGCTGACCGTCTTCGAAGCAGGGGTGTTTGATCGTTCGGCTTTGGGTATTCCATGTGTATTGAAGGCCCTTTGTCGGCTTCTTAAACCAGTGCAATGTCCCGGCCTGTTCCAGCCAGAAACCGTTGGGGTCATTGATGGACCTTTCCCACATTTGCTGATACTGCTCAAAGCTGCTGATATACGCCTTGGATTTGATGGAAGCGGGAGGCGGAAACGTGCGCGTTTCCTGCATCAGCGATTCCATACCTTTTTTAACTTCTGCCATCTGACACGGTCTCCTTTCAGCAAAAACAAATTTGAACACTGATATACCCACCGACACTAATGGGCTTTGAAACGAAGTAAATTATCATTATTGTGAAAAATATCAACAAAAAAAGTGCAGGAATATGTTCCAAAGACACGCATAAAAACCCCTGTAAAATGAGTTTCAGAAAACTGCGACAGTAGTGAAGAATGCGGTGATTGATTATAACTCAAACTGCAACAAGCAGTTACAGCCCTAATCGCGCCCCCTTTTCCTTATAGAATTCCACGAATTACTCATTATAATATAACGAGTGGTTGATTTCATAAGGAGACAAACGATGGCTGTTCACAAAAAAACCTGGCGGGAAAAATTGGCCGATAACAAGGGTTTGCCCAAGGTGATACGCATTGAAGGCAAAATGTCCAGACGCTGGGGCGAAGGGACGGTTGTAATTCCCGCTCCCTTGGAAGTGGATGAGCTGATGCGAAAAGTCCCCAAAGGCAAACTTACCACCATCAATGAAATCCGCGCAGCGCTGGCCCAAAAACACAACGCTACCATTGGATGCCCCATTACTACTGGTATTTTCGCCTGGATCGCCTCGCACGCCGCCCAGGAAGAAGCCGACGCCGGCAAAAAGCGAATCACTCCCTGGTGGAGAACGCTGAAAACCGACGGTCTTTTGAATGAAAAATACCCCGGCGGTGTCGCCCGGCAAAAAGAACTTCTCGAGCAGGAAGGGCATACCATTATTCGTAAGGGTAAACAGTACATCGTGCAGAATCTCGAGCGGGTTCTTGTTCGGCCTGAAATATGACCCCTCACACTACATCATTTGTCATTCAGGAACATACTTCTCCCTGCGGCATCCACTGGGACTTGATGCTTCAGTTTCAGGATGTCCTCCGGACGTGGAGACTTTCTGTCCCGCCCCAACAAATTCAAAATGAACCCATTCCGGCAGAAAAAATCGCCGACCATCCATTACGTTTTCTATCCTACGAAGGCCCTGTACAGAATCACATCGGCTCAGTCAAAATCGTCGATGGCGGCCGCCTGAAATATCTTGACGTTCGTGAAAATAAATGTTATTTTTCTTGCCACGGCAATGTTCTTTCGGGCACTTATTTATTACAACATCAGGAAAAGCAAAACTGGCTCTTAAAAGTA
>Ga0315294_10000864_pt1 | contig 32909 bp, 63 predicted proteins | sample YL17G13_40_MG_FD_203626 | JGI IMG/M metagenome (GOLD analysis project Ga0315294, IMG submission 203626) | Sediment microbial communities from Yellowstone Lake, YNP, Wyoming, USA - YL17G13_40 | ecosystem: Environmental > Aquatic > Freshwater > Lake > Sediment | place: USA: Wyoming | collected...
TGTTATTCCAAAGAATTTAAATCCAAATGGGAAATATATTAAGATACAAGATAATAATTTCTTTGCTAATCCAAAATGGAAAGACGCAATAGAGCAACTTAAGGAGTGGAAACAACCAATAGAGTTCGCAGGCGGTCTTGATATAAGGTTAATGACCAAAGAAATGGCAGAAGCAATAAATTCATTCAAAATGTTTAAACAAATTAAGTTTGCTTGGGATAATCCAAAAGAAGATTTACTTCCAAAATTCAAGGAAGTAATACAATGGATTAAACCTTATAAAATTGCTTGTTATGTTTTAATTGGCTTTTGGAGTTCTCCTGAAGAAGATTTGTATAGAATAGAAGAATTAAGAAAACTCAAGATTGATCCTTTTGTTATGCCTTATAATAAAGAGGATCGTTATCAGCGAGATTTTGCTCGTTGGGTTAATCATAAAGCAATATTTAGAAAAGTTGCATGGAAAGATTATAAAAAGAAGAAACAACTAACAGGAATGTCAAGCGAGGAATTGAAAGAATGAAACAACTTAATAAATGTCACGATGATGGCTGTGAAATATGTTGGAAAAAAAAAGAACTTCAATATAAGAAAAGATTTGAAGGAGAAAGAATGACATTTGAAGTAAGACAATTTATGGGAGAAACAATACACCCTAATTTCACAGAAAAAGACCAAAGTCTATATGTTTTATTAGAAGACCATCTAAAAGCAATGAAAGAACAAAAGTCAAAAGTCAGAGGAGCAATAGAAAGATTGTTCAAAGGTTGTTCTGCTGATTATAATCGGGTTCTTTCAAAAAATGATATTTTAAAGGAGTTAGGACTTACAAGTGAGGAAAAGAATGACTAAAAGATATAAACTACCAAGAGCAAAGCATAAACATAAATGTCATCATCAAGATTTAAGTATGCACAAAGACCTATGCTACGTTAAATTACGTAGAGGTAAATGTAAAAGCAGTTGCTGTTTTGGAGATAACGTAATTGATTTTGATAAAAAGAATAACGTCATAGGCGTGGAGTTCTTAGACAGATTATGATTTCAGCAGAAACTTTAATCAAAGAATGGAAAAAAGCACTTGAAAACGCAATAGACTTTTTTAGGAATAATAATTATCGACACGGAAATAATGAAACAATTATTATAGATTTAATGAACCATGCTTTTGATTATTCTAAAACAAATGAAGAACAAGGAACTTGCATTGGATTAAGAGATAGTTTGATTATAGTTAAATCCAAAGCTCTCGGTTACGCAGAAGGATTACAAAACGAAAGAAAAAGAATGTTAAAATTATTAATAGAAGCAAGACAAGAAGAACAAGACTTGTGGTTATTAGATTGGGTTAATCACGAATTAGATTTCATCAATTCAGAATTAGCTAAACTCAAGAAAGAGGGATTGATTTAAATGGTTAAAAGAATCTGTTTCGTAGGAAAACCCCCTAAAAAACAACATATCTCTGTATTGAAAGGAGCAAGACTAAAATTATTTAATAACTTACTTGATAACAATCTAATAAGAATCAAAAACAAAAAGCTAATCGTAACTAATAAATTTATGAAACTAATTAAAAAAGAACTAAGAAAGAGGAATTAATCTAAGCCCCCAACTAAAATATTAATAAAAATACAAACAAAATGCCAAACCGAAAACAACATCACATATATGGTTCAGCCCATCATAATCACATCAAAACCCCTAATAAAGGTATCAAACGTGCCTAAATACGAGCTTATTGAAGAAAACACAATAGAATCCAATCTAAGCCATTTAGAAGCCTTAAACAAGGCAAAACAACTCAACAAGAGCAAAGTTAATCCTAAGCTGAGATATTCAATAAGGAACATATAGTTTAGAGAATATATATTAAAGAAACACAAAGTTTAAATATTCTTATATAACTTATATAGCTATGGTTTATGAAATAAAATCAATATCTATTAATAAATCACAATCAGAATGGATTAGAAAAAATCATATTAGTCTATCTAAACTTGTTCAAGATATAATAGAAAAAGAGATGAAAAAATAAATGCCAAAATATAACAATGAAAAAGAATATTTACAAGGATTAAAGAGTTTCATAATTAAACATTTCCCCCATCTAACAGTTCTTTCAGTCAATGAATCATTAAATTATAGAATAAAACCAGATATTTGGTGCATAGATGCAGAACACAAAGATGTTTTTATTGAATTTAAAATGCCACAATGGAAAGGAAAGAAATATCATTATGGGAGTAAATTAGCAAAAGCAAAAGCACAAGCAAAATTTTGGTTTGAAAAGAATTTAAATTTAAAAGAAGTGTTAATATTCGGTTTCCAAAAGAAATGCTTTGTTTGCTTTTATTTATTAAGGAAAGAAGACCTTATAAATATAACTTATAAATATCCCTGACCGTATCATTTCCTGTGGAGAATTAATTATCATAAAAAAGAGGTATCATGGACAATAAGGCATTTAGAGAGCATATAAGTAAGGTTGTCAAGCCTATCTTCAACAAGTTTCTACAAGAAAAAATTTCAAACAGTATGACACCCCCCCACTCTTTTATAAACAAATTCATACTTTTCAGACCAAATAATTATAGAAGAATATGTACTATCTTTATAAATGAAGTAAAGAAACAAAAGCTATTAACAACTCTAAACACCACTCTTTTTAAAGGTAATACTCAAATATCAAAAGAATTTGAACTAAAAAACATAACTTTCTCAAAATCAAACAAATTAATAAATATTTACTTAACAAATCACATCATACTGCAAATAGGAAAAGATAAAATAACTGGAATCTATAATCAATTAGAAAATAAGAAAAAAGTAGTTTTCAAGATAAAAGGAAAAACAGATAACGAAATAGCTGAAAACTTAGAAAAGAAATCTTATGAAGTAGTCCAGACAATAGACAGAGCAATTAAAGACTTCTGCAATAAATTCAAGATAAGAACAGACTTTAGTTCAACTTATGGAAGAATGGAAATGATGATTAAGCATGATGATTTTATAGATAACTTGCCTAAAGACATGATTATCCATGACACTATCTTCAAGAAAGTCTATGATAAAGGAGTAGAATTTAAGTCAGGAAAGAATGAAGATGGAATAGTCCATGCCAAGAACTATATAAATAACAGGGCAGTAGATATACCTAAAATAGAAGTCAAAATAAGCACTTTATCGGATAACATGAACACAATGGCTGAAAACATGAAAAAGCAGTCTGAAAACATACTATTCTTGGCTCAGAATGTTAATATGCACGTTCCGATGATTAAGAAATTAGGGGATAATGCAGATAGATTAGGTAATGAAGTTGTAAATCTCACTGATGCAGTAAGAGAATTAAAATACTCAAATTTAAAACCAGTTAAAAGAAATTTAAAATTGAGGGAATACACAGGATGACACTAAAAATATTAAACTTATATGCTGGAATTGGAGGAAATCGTAAGTTATGGAATGGAGATATTGAAGTTACTGCTGTTGAAAATAATCCAGAGATAGCAAAGATATACCAAGATTTCTTTCCAAACGATAAAGTTATTGTTGCAGATGCTCACCAATATTTATTAGAACACTTTGAAGAATTTGATTTTATCTGGTCATCACCACCCTGTCAATCACATTCAAGCTTTCGCCACAATATCTGTGCAAGATTCAGGGGAACAAAAAAAGTTTATCCAGACATGGCTTTGTATCAAGAGATTATATTTTTACAGCATAATTTTATGAATAAAGGAGTAAAACCTTTATATTGGGTTGTTGAGAATGTTAATCCTTATTATGAACCATTGATTAAACCAAACGTATTTTTACAACGACATTTATTTTGGTCTAATATTAATATTCCATTTGCTATTTTTCAGAAAGACAACATTCGCAAAGCACAGATTCCAGACTTACAAAAGAAATATAGCTTTAATCTTTCAAAATATAAACTTTCAAATAAACGTCAAGTGTTAAGAAATTGTGTTGAACCTGAAATGGGTTTATATGTTTTCAACTGTGCTTTCAAAACAAAACAAACATTATTATAATCCTCAATATATCCTTAATAAGAAATCACCTCGATTTCTTTGCCAAAAGGATATTGAAGATAGCTGAATACAAACTAATGGAAGTCTATCATTTCGCATTGGGTGTCTGTATAATGAAGCTAAAAGGATAAGTCATGCAGCAAACATTGACCTCTGATAACCGCCCTCTTGTCGCTAAACAGCAAGAGAACGAGACAAGTAACCTTTCTTGTCTCAATTCATACTCTGCCATAAACACAGCCTAAGTCCTAAAACCAGTAGTGGCAGAGGGGTAATACTAGACCTTTCATAACTACTGGATTTAGGCAATTATGATCCTCCGAAAGGATTAGGCAGCGTTTTTAGTCCATTCGCTGCCTACTTTTTAATTTAGAAAGTATTATAAAGAGAAAGAGAGAAAGAGAGAATAATGGTGAATAGACAAGTAGATTCTATAAGAAAGGAAATTAAAGAAATTGAAAAAATAAGAGAAAAATTAAGATGTTCTCATTGTGGATCAAGAAATATCTGCACAACAAAAGAAAATATAAGAGTTTGTAGAACTTGCTCATTTAGAGAGGATTTAAATGCCAAATAAAACATAGAGGTAAATAATGGATAAAGTAATGAAAATAATTGAAAAAAATAGAAAAGAAACATATATTTGTTTAATTACTTCAATAATAATGTACGGAATTTTAACTATCATAGGGGTAGTTTATTCAATAACATACAATGAACAATCATTACTAATAATTATTATTTTATTTTTTGTTTCAACATGGTCAATACATCTTTCTCAATTAAACACATTATGGGAAATAAGAAGAAGTATTCACAACTGGAGAAGAAAGTAAAGTGGCAATAGATATAATGGCTAAAATGGGAGGAATGATCCCAAAAGCTGGAACTATCTATACTGTTATGATTGTAATAGCGATTGCATTAGTTATTGCTGTATTCATTTCAATAGCAGTCTGGGTTTGGTTAGATAAAAAGAAATACAATAAAAAGATAATTCTGCATAGAATAGTGTCAGGAAAACTGCAAAAAATAGGAGTATTCAGGGCAACATTTGAAAAAGTCGGTGTTTCAGGTGATGTGTGGTGCAGAGTAAAATCAGGATTATTTACAATAATAAAGACAGTAACAAGACCTAAATTAGAATATGAAAAGAATGTATATCTTTTCTTTGAAAGGCAGGATGGCGAGTGGATCAACTTCTCAATAGAAAATATAGATGAAAAGATGAAGAAAGCCAATGTCTTTTATTTGGATGAAGATATGAGATTACATAGAATTGGAATCCAGAAGAACTTAGAAAGAAGATTAGAGAAGAAAACCTTTTGGCAGGAATGGGGGGGAACAATAATGAATTTAGTCTTTTTATTGATATTAACAGTATGCTTGATAGTCTTGTTTAATAAATTAGTATTAGTAAGTGATGGATTGGTTAAGGCAGCAAATGCCATTTCAGAACTATCAAGAGCAGCTTCACAGACTTGTGCAACAATGGGAAGCGGCATAGTTCCAGTAACACCAACAGGAGTGCCAATATGACCTCAGCATTAGAATATATCCAATTAACAGCAATCTTCGTTTTCTTCTGGTTAATAATAATCTGGGGTATGTTCTTCTTATATCAATATATATTAAAGACAATCTTCATTAAATTATTCAATAGAAAGAAAGTAAAAGCAGCAAGAGCAATTTTAGAAGCAATGCAGACAGAAGAAGAAAAGGTAAAGAAGTTAAAAGATTACAGCAACGCAATCATAAACGAAGCATCAAAAGGTGCTAAGGTGATAAAAACAGGAGGACAAAATGGGAACATTCAGCAAGAAACAAGAACAGAACCAACAACCGAGCCAGGAGGAAATCCAGCAGAGGATAAGCCAAGAGATAGCTCAACTCCAAGACACAGGGATATACCGCATAAGGAAATTAGGACAACAAGAACGTTTAGTAACAGCAATAGAAAAGCTAAATGAAAGCATAGAAACAATCTGTAAAGACTTTGGAACAGAAATATTGGCTTTGAAAGGAAGTAAATCATCAGAAGAAGTTAATGAAGACTTAATTGAAGCTGGTGAAAGAGAAATGCCAAAGGAAGATGACGAAGACGATTCATTCGACCTCCCCCCTCTCCCTCCAAAAAAAAAGTAATGCCAAAATACAAGAAATTAATCTATGACAATAAACAAAAAGCAGTAGGTCATATCTTAATAGAAGATGGAAAAGAACTAAAGAGAGTAATGTATGAAACAAAACTCAAGTAAATGTGTAAAACAGGATATTTACAAAGATACCTGTTATATTAGGTTTGGAAAAGGTAAGGTAAATAATAGTATAGACTCTATCGAAACAGTTGGTGGCGTTAATTGGAAAACGAAAAGATTAGCAGTAAAAGTAAAACAGATAACAACTATAAGAGATGAATGGATGACTTTGGATTTAGATAAGAAAGGGAAAGTTATTGGAATAGAACTTTTATCAAGCAAAAAAGCAAGAAAACCATGTCAGGAACAAAGTAAGATAAAAAATGCAAAATAAACAAGGTTATTCAATGGCTTTTTCTTCTTTAATCTTACTTGTATTGCTTATGTTAGCTATATTCGTATTTATGGAATTTAACACAATAAGAAAAATACCTAAAGAAGCAATAAAGTGCATAGATGATCCAATTAAATATGCAGAAGAAAAGATAAACATAAATTCAGAAAGACCAGTAAGTTGTTACTGCACAATGCAGGAAAAACCATTATGGAATCTTATCCAGAATTAGTAAAGCAAAAAGCAATAATTGAACTAAATCTAAAGAAAATCAAGAGAATTAACCATAAAAAGATAGTAAAACAGCACAAAACTCTATTAAGATTCTTAGATATTTTAATAATAGTAGCAATCATTTCAAACTTGGGAGCAGTCATAATCACAAATCTAATCGTAGTTAAATCATCGCCAGAAATACAACAAGCAGAAACATTTAAAGAGAAAGTAACTATTTTAGGAGCAGAAGAAGCAAATCCAATCCAAGCAAAAGCAAATGATTACAAGACATCAGATTTAGTCCAATCAATATTTTTAAAATGGATATTAAATGCAATAATTTGGGCTTTCTTATTAGGATTCTACATTAGTTATAGAACGCATTGTAGTGAAGAAAAAGATATAAATTCATTAATATTATTAACATTTATCGTAGCAACAATGACTATAAAAGACTTCACAAATAACTTAGGGTGGTTAATAGGATTGATTTTATGATTAGATTAATACTATTGTTATTATTATTAGCAGGTTGCAGCAGTAATTCAGCAGATAAGATAGATTTCACAGACCAAATCACAAGCTGTATAGTATTTCAAGACCATATTGAATGTAAATGTATTGATGGAAATACTTATTATGCAATGCGAAGTAAAATAGATCAAGTAACTAACTGGGATAAATCAACATGGAAATAACTATAAAAGATATTGGAATAATAATACTCTGCTTATTAATTGGTGGATATTTAGGATATACGCAAACAAAATGCACTTATCCAAAACAGGAAATAGAAGGACTCTGGTCAAGTGATGGTTGCGATTTTAAAGGAGAATGGATACATATCAAGATAAGTAATATAACTTATGATAGGGCTTTAGAAGTATGCAGACATGAAGTTGGTCATGAAATGTTTGCTGAAATCTGTGAAAAGAACTTTACAAAATGCAAGGGAGTATTAAATTGACTCAACAAAGCATAATAGAATTAAAAGTGATTATTCATAACCAAGAAGAAGTAATCAAAGACTTGCAAAGAGAAAACAAAGCATTAAGAAAGAAAGTAAAGGATCTAACTTATAATGTCTAAAGCACATCCAAGCAAGATAAAAGAGAACGATTCAAATAGAAAACAAGGCAGATTCCCGCCAAGCAGACATAATATTTGTTCAAGTTGCAAACAAGATATAGGTGTAAGCAAACAAATAGCAAGACATAGGTGTGAGAAATAATGCCAAAAGAAATAGAACTTGATAATTGGGAAGAAGTAAATACATTCATACAAGAATTTGATAAATTATACGATATTAAAACAATTATTTTATTAGGAAGAGAAGGAGGAGTTAGGAGAATTGATTTACATTGACAGACTTTGAAAAGATATGCGATAGGCAGGAAAAAGTAATAAATAAACTTTGGAAGATAATGGAGCAACAGGCAGATATAATCATAATGCAGGAAAGGAGGTTAGAACATGGACAAGAATAATTACAAAGGTTGGTTAAACTCAGATTCTTTCTTAAAGAGAGCATTTGCAGTTTATGGATATGGATTTACAGCAGGATTAATTACCTTAATAATAATCTGGGGATTTGCTATTATTATTGGAGGGATATTTGGAGGTTACTGAGCTTTAAACTTATCTTCCATTTCTGATCTCAAGGCTTGAATATACTTAAATGTAGTATCAACCTTTTCATGTCCAAGATAATCTTTAATTTGTTCAATAGTATATTTCTTTTCAATTAATAACCACATTGCACATGAAGCCCTAAGTTGATGAGTATTGATTGGATAACCTATTGCCTTTTCAGAAGCCCTATATAAAATCTCTTTCCATCTTGCTTGAGACAATTTAAACAAAGGTTCATTTTTATTACATTCATCAATATCTTTAGATTTATTTTCTTTCTCAATCCATTTATTTAAATTAGTCATAAGCCATGATGGAATATAAACTTGTCTTTCTTTATTTCTTTTTCCAATAATATTAAGTTTTCCAAATTCATCCCTATCCTTATCCCAAAGATTCCATTTAAAATTATAAGGAACAATGCCAACTGAGTAAGTGTTTATCTTATCCCATATCAATTCAGATATTCTTAAACCACCATAAAAACTAATTAATAACATTAATTTATTTCTTGGTGACTGCATACATTCAGCAATTTTATATATTTCTTCTTCAGTAAGCCACTTTAAAATTCTCTTACTTTTTCCACCTCTTTTTTTAGGTAATTTAAAATTTTTAATATCTTCTGGACAATCATCTTGTTCTTTAACAAACTCAAGAAGATTATTTATAAATGCTCTAATCAATCCGCCATTCTTATGTTTCTGGACAAAACTCATAACATTTTCTTTAGTGACATCAGTTCCAAACATTCTAAGCACTTTAGAATATTCAACAAGAGTTCTTTCTCCTAAGCCACGAATCTTCAACCAATTTATAAACTCTTTCTCATCAAACATATTTAAAGCCCTCATTAAAATTCTTTCTAAGTAATTCAAGGTAATCGGTTACTAATTTCAGAATCAATCCTTTTGTTTCTCTTTTCATTTTCTTTCATATATTACGCAAAGATACATTTGCGTCAGTTCGTTAGTTTAAGCGAACTACTCAACCCCTCATTTCCAATAACATTAATATGATTGCATGGCACTCTGACTAATGACTCCTTCATACAACACCTTTATATTTTATAACCAAGTTTATCCCTCTTTTCTGAATTATTTTTGCCTAAAACATAATCAAAACATCTCTTTGTGTCACCAGCTTCAAAGAGCATCTTATTTATATTTTTTCTTACTGTTGTGGGGTTCTTTGAAGATACTTGACAAAGTGTATGAAATATCTGTGGAGTAATCCCCCTACCTTTAATCTGTTTAAGCATATTATCATAGAACAATTTCTCAGGATCTTTCATCAAAGTTTCATCCTTAAAAGAACCAAATACTTTAGCCCTTCTTTCTTCTTTAATCTTCTCATAAATATCTCGTTGATTTGGAGTAATATCACCAAACCTAATTATGCCAACTATTGTAGATATTTGTGCATACTTTGGTTTTTTATTTCCTTCCTCAGACCATTTCTTTTCTATTGCTTGACTTGCTTTTATTTGCCAAGGATCATTACTAAACAAATTATCTTTCTTAATAAAAATTAATCCAATACCTCTTTTAACAATATGGATTCTTAACTTACAAAGTCTTTGTAGTTGAACATCTAAGTCCATAAAGTTCGGAACACAACCAATAAATAAATTACATTGGTCTCTATAACAATTCAAAGCTTTCAATAAAGTTTTCTGCGTTTCATCCCAAAAATCACGATTGTATGCAGACATAACGAGTTCATCATTCCATATAATAGAATTTTTTTTACTTGCAAGACTTTTCAAAGTATCATCCCTACTATATACAATATCACGAGAAGGATTAAAACCATTTTCAATTTCTAAAGAAGATAATAATTTATATACGAAAGTGCTTTTTCCATCACCCCTCGCACCTGTAATAAAACAAATCAAATCATACTTATTTTTAAGTCTTTTTTCAATACATTCTTTTAAATTTTTCATAGACCAAATAAATAAAGTCATTATGTTTCACTCCATTTTTTTCCTTTTATCCCGTTTTCTTTAGAAGATAACCATTGTAAATTTTCTGATGAAAATGCTTTTTTAATCTCTTCAATACTATTAAAATCAAAACTTGATATTGGTCTAATATGATCAATATGCCAATTAGATAATTCTTTAAGATTTGTTGTTGGAAGAGTTTTAATTAAATTTGGAATAATCTCATTATAATTAAGATGAAACTCACAACGATTATTAAATATAACTCCTCTTTTTAAATAATAACATATCGCTTGTCTTAATCTTCTCTGCAATCTTTTTCTTAAATTATATTTAATGTCTATCTTATATCTTTTTTTGTGACATTTAGACTGACATAAACGAACTTTTTCTTTATTATTTATACGATAATTTTTAGAATATTCTCTTCTTTTTTCAATGTGATTATTGTTCCATTTCTTATTATAACTTTTATGTTTTTGTTTATTTCCATCTCTATTTCTATACTCTTTAAAATAATTAGCAATATTATCTTTATTTTTCTCTTTCCAAAGTAAAGTTTTAAGTTTAACCTTTATCTCATTTTTTTTAATATATAGTTTATGATTTAAAAATTCAAGTTCTTTATGACTCAAATAATATTTTCTTCTATCTAATTGTTGCTTTATTTTTTCACATTTACCACAATACTTTTGAACACAACTATTTCTTTTAATAGTCAAACCACATCTTTCACAATTCATAAGTATAAATCTTTTAATCACCTTTATCCACCTTCAACTAATTCTTTCTCAAATGTAGCCAAATCAACTTCATCCGAACTTCTAAATATCAAAGAATTTCTATTCAAAGGTTCTGATAGTTCTCTTTTAATCTGTCTCAAGTGTTCTAAACATAAATTAAAGTGTTCTTCATTAATCTCAATATGTTTTATATTCCTTGTAGAATCAACCTTAGTAGAATAAACACCTTGAATAACTTTTGCAACTTTTAAAATTCTTTCTTCTAAATCATCAAGCACTTCCTTATCTTCTTTTTTACAAGCAAAATAAGAATTATCAATTATATCTCTCAAAATATCAACAAGTCTTTTAATTGCATCAATTCTCATTTTAGTCTTCGTTTGTTCATCAACAGCAAATGTATTTTCAATATTTATTACTCCATATCTTGCTACTTTCAAAAGCATATCAACTTCTATTAAAGGATTTAGAATCTTCGCAGTTACAAATCCTAAAGCTATATTAAATGGCTCACTTATTTTCTGCATCTCACCTTCTGCCATTACTTTTTCACCAATTCTTTACAAGCTTCATTAAATATCAAAGTAGGAGAAAATTTATTTTCTTTTAACCATTTACGCATACTTGGTGTTATCTTAACACAAATAGAAACTGACTTAATTTCTCCTCTTTTAACATTATTAACATTCATACTTACTTTATATATACTTCTCTTAATAAACCTTACTAAACCCCCAATCATACCAAAATATTTATAAAGGGCATACCCAACTATACAAGATATACAGGTCATAGACAAATGCCTAACAAAGAAAAACCTTTTTCTACAATCAAGAAAAACTTAGCTAAACATATCTTATCTATTAAAACAAAAGAAGAATTAGATCAGTTCTTATCACAACTTTCAGCAAAATATGTTCAGATGAGAGCAGAGAAAACATTTGGAATAACACCAGAAGTGATGAAAAGATTTGCTCCAATGTTAAAAGGAATGATTAAAGGGAGTGGTTAAAAATGCCTACATTTAAATCAATAAGAAAAGCAAGAAGTTACCAAAAAAGTTTTAGAAGAACTTATGGTTATATCCCTTCTCTTTTCATACAAGGAAAAAAATCTTATCATATTGTAAAACCAAAAGGATTACAAAAAATAAAATGGTAAAGCACAAACACAAATCAAACATATTAAAACCAATGATGCCTACATTTGCATTAGCGGGTGGAAGCATGGGAATGGGAATAATTGGAGGAGCAATGGCTTCCAAACTTCCAGCAGGAATGACTAATCCAATGATAAGTGCAGGAAAAGCAACAGCAAATATTATTCCTATGACAGTAGCAGTTGGCGGCTTAGGAGTTACAACTACTGGTATTAAAAGATTAATGAAAGAAATGAGGAAACTTAAATAATGCCAAAATCACTAAAGTTTAGAAAGTTGTTAAGAGCAACTACTAAAGAATACGGAAAAAAGAATGGAACAAGAATAGCTTATGCAATGGCTAATAAAAGAGGTTGGAAAGTCTAATGTCTATCTTCTCAAGAATATTAAGAAAGCCAGAACTTACTCCTGAACAAAAAGCTAATCAAGAAGAAATAAATAAAGCAAGACAAGAAGCATATCATCAAGAAGCATTAAAACAAGTAAGAATAGTTGGAGCAAGACAAGCAATACAAAGATTTAACCCTCCAAAACAACCACAACGACCACAAGCAGATATATTCGGAGGATTTGGCGGAACTCCAGCAATTAGAACTCCAAATATAAAAAGAAAACCAACAATAACTTATAAGAAAGTTGGAAAACATTACAAGAAAGTAATTCATTATAATAAACCAAAACAATTAGTTTCTAAACCTTTACAACCTCAAAAGATGTTTGATATAGACGAGTATAACAGAAAAAACAGAATGAGGTATTAGTTCTCTTGGTAGATTATGCAGGTGGAGGAAGTGGTGTCTCAGGTGGAGATGCTCCACGAGTAGATACTCATGGTGGCAAATTTACAACAATTACAAATCCACAAACTGGAGAACAAATAAATAGGTCATTAACTTCTGAGGAAATGTCAAGTTTAAATCAAAGACAACAAATAGCAGTTGCACAAGCAGGTCAAGCACCAGGACAAGAAGAAGCACCAGTTACACCAGAAGAACAAATAGCAACAAGAAGATTAACAGAGCAAATAACAGTAGATAAAACAAAATCTTATGCAGAGCAAGTTTCTGAATACCAATCAAAGCAATTAGGAACTTATGGTAAGTTAAATATGCCAGGATTAACAACAGTTCAAATTCTAAATAGAATGGCAGGATCACAAAGAGGTCATGAAACAGCAGGAGAAAGAGGAGTATATGAGTATATTGCTTCTGGAAAAGGAAACTATGGTGCTTCTGTTGCAGCAGGAGTTAGAGCATACTTTGGAGAAAAAGGATATGGTGAAGAAGTTGGTATGGAAGCCTTGTCAAAGAATTGGGATATAATGGCACAGCAAACAGGAGAGAAAGAAGCAAGATTAACCCCAGAAGCAGCAAAAAGAGTTGAAAGTTATAGAACAATGCAAAAACAAATAGAAACTCAGCCAGACATGACTTATTCAATTCCATCTCCTTTTGTTCCAGTTTCAACAGATTTAATGGCACAGGCAACTGAACTTCCACAAATTAAAGCAACTTATGTCGGAGTAGGTGGTGGAAAAAAACAATCAGTTGATTTATCAAAAGAAAAATATTACTCAATAGAAGGTATGACTGGAGCATATACAGCAGAACAATTAAGAAAAGCACAATTAGTTTCAACAGATGAATCAGGAACTCAACAATGGATTATTCCAACAGAACAAGAACTATTCTCACAAAAGACAGAAGAAGGATTTGAAAAATTTAATATTTTTAAACCATTAACACAGATAGGAAAAGGAGTAAGTGAAGGAGGAGATATAGCATATGAAACATTAAAAAAAGCAAAAATACCAATATTGCCAAATATTGCAAGAGGTGGATTAAAGGCTGTTGGTGGTTTATGGCAAATGCCAGAATTTATGGAAAAATTCACATATAAAACAATAAAAGGAGCAAAATTAGAAGGAGCAAAAGGAGCATGGGAAGCAACAGGAGAATTAACTTATAATCCATTAAAATGGGGAGAAAAAGCAGAATTTGCACTCAATGTAGCAACTTTAGTTTATCCTTCAGCAAAAGAAACAGGATTAGCAGTAAGAGAATTAGTAGCAACAAAAATAATAGGAAAAGTTGCTCCAAAATTATTAGATAAAAAACTTATCGCCAAATTAATGGGAACAGAAGAAGTAGTTTATGCAGAAAAACAAGTAGCAGGAACTGTTGCTAAACAAACAATTACTAAAAAAATTGTAACATATCCTTTAAAACATCCAGTTAAAACATTAGTTGTAGGCGGATTTACAGGTCTTGCAGTATATGATGTAGCAACAGCAGAAGATAAAGGAAAAGCTTTTGAATCGGTAATGACAGATTTAACAAGATATTATCTTCAGGCAAGAATAGGCGGTGCAGCAGGAAAAGGTATTGCTAAAATAGGAGAATCAAAGTTAATAACAACAAAAGTTACTCCAATTAAAGATTTAGGTAAAGGAGCAGAAATTGCGACTTTCAAAAAAGGAAAATTAGAATCAGGAAGGGAGTTTTATTCTGAATCAGGAAAAATCAAATATCAAATAAAGAATATATATAAGAATCTTTATGGAAAAATTACAACACAGAAATTCACAGCAGAAACTCCACAAGGCGGATGGGAAGCTAATTTAGAAAGAGGTAAGGCAGAATTTTCTTTAAGAAAAGAGACTTATGAACAAATGGGAAAGAAAGCAACTCCAAAACTCAAAGAGATGAAAGTAGGAAGGGCAACACAAGTATTTGATTTAAGAGCAAAAGAAACGAAATTCCCAGATATATTTGAGATATACTCAAAAGGAAAAGTAGGAATCAAAGAACCTTATGCACCAATAGAAACAGCAGAATATTATGATGTCTTTGGAAGATATAAAATAAAAGGAAAGGTAATTGCAGAAAGAGTTGAGCAAGGATTAGTTCAAACTAAAGGAGCAAAAGGAGAAACAATAATTGAAGCAAAACCAGTAAAATTAATACAAGTTCAGAAGTTTGTAGGAGTTAGAGATATTAAAATGTTAAAAGCATTAGAAAAAGGAGAAGTTGGAGAATCATTACTAAAAGATTTCAAAGTTCCTAAAAAAGTATATGTTCCAAAAGGAACTAAAGTTGAAACATTAAAGACAGCATTTGGCGGTAAATCAGTTATTGTTGAAAATATACCTAAAGGAGTAGGAATGAGAACAACAGCATACATGGACTTTCCATATGAAATAGGAATGGCAAAAGCAAAAAGACCGCCAATAAGAGATGTTATTAGAAAAATGACAAAATTACAACCAATCGGAAAGAAAGGACAATTACTTATCACTTTAGAAAAACCAAGACAAGAAAAGCCAATGACAATGGCAGATTTAGAGAGAAAATTCATGGTTAAAGAACCAAGACTTAAAACAGAATATCAAAAATCAGCAGATATTGTAGCAAGACAATCAACAAAAGACATGCTTAAACTATTAGGTAAGTTTGAAAGACCTAAATTAAAATACAAACCGCCAAGAACAATTCCAATTACTAAATTAAATCAAATAGAAAAACAACTATTACAGCCAAGACAAGTTCAGCAGCCAAAACAAGTAACAAGTCCATTAACAAAACAAATAGAAAAACAACTTTTAATTCCAAAACAAACTACAACTCAAATCCAAAAGCAAATAACAAAAACTCCAACAGTTCCAATACCACATATTCCAAGAGTCCCAATTCCTAAAACTCCACCACCTCCTCCACCTATCTTCCCGATGGATTTCGGAAGAGCAGGATATGGTGGAAGAAGAAAAGGTAGTGTAGGTAGAGGACAGCCATCACCAACATATATACAGGATTTCACAAGTAAAGCAGTAGGAATGAAAAATATTAAAATGACAAAATCTCAAGTAAGAGATTTATTAGGAAAGACTTTTACAGGACTTGAACTTCGTCAAGGAATTACTATCGTGCCAGAATATAAACAAAGGAGGAAAAGAAGATGATTTTTAATGATGCACAATGGGGATTTTTTATTGGATTTTTTATATGTCTTGTAATGAATTGGATTTATGATAAGGTGAAAACAAATGGTATATTTTACACCAGAACAATACAAAAAATTTAGAAAAACATACAAAGGATTAAGAGAAGAAGGTTTATCTAAAAAGAAAAGCTATTTTACAGCAATTAGAAGAGCAAAGAAATCAATTAATCCTATGAAATTTTTGAGGAAAATCTAAAATGGTATTCAAAAATCTCATGGAAAATCCTAAACAATTATATGAAAGAATAAGTGGAGAAAAAATCTAAAATGCAAATAACTCAACAACAATATAACGAATTAAAAAGACAAGGATATGATGATGAAAGTATAGTTGAAGCACAACAGCAAGATGACTTGCAAGATTCATATCAAAGAACATTACAGCAACAAAGAAATGATCCAAGAGCAGGAGCATCAAATACAATTATTGCTGGAATGAATCCATCGGATGCCCTTCAATGGCAACTTGAGCTGGACTCGATTTTAGAAAGAGTTGAGCATTTATTAAGAGGAGATAAACCAACATTCAAAGATGGAAGCATTGTTTATGTATCACCAGAAAACGAAGAAGATTGTATTCTTAATGAGCATGGAGTTGGAGAAGTAATGAGAGAATTAAGTCTTTACATCAATAGAAATACAATACTAAGCAATTATGATGTAGATACTATTAACTGGAAAGTATTAGATTTTGGCAAAAGATTATCTGATTTGTTCTTCACTCAATATGATAAATGGGGAATGAATACTCCAGAAAAAAGGGCATTGTATGACACATTAGTAATGCAAATCACAGACACAGTTCATTCTTCATATTTAAGAGCCTTGCATGGCTTGGAAAGAGATTCAATAAGAAAAACAATGTCAATAAATCAAAATCAAAGTTCAATGATGGATCAGATGGGACAACCAATACAAGAAAAAAGAGGATTCTTAAGTAAGGCACTTCCATGGAATTGGGGGAAATGATTAATAAACAAACTTGCATCAAATCACTTCTTTTGCTTCTTTTAGTAGTTATTCTTATTGGTTTATCAGCTTATTCAGCTAATGCAGCATTAGAAGTAGGATTAAATGAACAAAGAGGAGTTATATTCACAGATAAAGATTTTGTTTTTAATGGAACAATAAGCTGTCATAACATAACTGGCGGAACAGATCCTGATTATTGCATAGACTCTGATAGTGGTGGAGTTATTGATTTCACAGCATTAAATGCATCAATCAAAGCAGTAAATACTTCTCTAATTAGAAGTAACGTGACACAATACTTAGCGATAAATAAATTAAACTTGACAACACAGAGAAATAATGTTACAGTTACAAATCAAATCATTTCATTAAGAGCATCTAACCTTACAATTTGGACTAAGATAAATGCATTACTAACAAGCAACACTTCAATCTGGTTAAAAATAAATGCACTTTTAACTTCAAATACAACATCATGGAACGCTATTTTGGGATTAAGAGCAAGTAATTTAACAAAAGCAATGCCAGGAAATTGTCCATCTGGTAAAGTAGTCATGAACACAACAACAGGAGGTGTTCAATGCGTAACACCGACATCATCTTTTCATACCCACACATACGCCAACATCACAGACAACCAGAACATGAGCAATACGAGGAATATTACGAATGTGAATAAACTAAGTTTTGGAGAAACAGCAGTAAATTTATATATGTCTGCAACAGGAAAACTCAAAACAAACGGAATCTTTCTTTCAACAGGGTATATGAGTGGTTCTTATTTTGTTACCGCTAATAATGCAAATATATATGGTAACTCATACATGGCATTAAGTTCTACAAGTCCTATAAAGTGGTCATCGGATGCAACGTATTATGGAACTACTGATGTTGGTATTTCTCGTGGTGCAGTCGGCAATCTTTACATAGGAAATGGGGTGGCTGGGAATAGTCAAGGAAACTTAACAGCTAATAAAATAACAGCAAATAAAGTAATGGTCTCATCAGACCTTAATATGTCCAACGTTGGAAACATAACTAATGTTAATAGATTAGGTGTTGGAACTTCTACTTCTTCGGCAAGTGCGAAACTTACAGTTGCAGGAAATGTTAATTTAACTAATACTGGTGCTATAACAAATGTTAATAATTTAGATATTGGGTCTGCTGTTTTAACGTCTGGTGTAAAACTTTCTATTGATTCTCCAACATCAGGGGCAAGTGCTGGGCAAACAATGTTGCAAATAACAAGAACAGGAGTAAGTGGAATAAGATTATTAAATTATGATGGTTCAACTGGAGTTTCTGGATTTTCTTGGCAAGGTGGGTCAGCAGGTGTTTGGAATGATTTGCTTCATTTTAATGTTGCTAATGCTGGAAGTATAGGTATTGGATTGAGAACAACTACTTCAAAATTAGATATTAATGGTTCAACTCGTATTCGTCAAAATCTCAACATGTCCAACGTTGGAAACATATCGAATGTGAATAAAATCTCCACTAATACAATTAAGCTTGGAAATGATGTTTGGCAAACCACCATGGATGGCAAACAAAGATTTTACTTTTTTACGAATAGCATTACTTATATCGAAGGAACAGGTATTGTGTTTAGGGGAAGTGCTGATACTAATTTAATCTCAATAGACGATACAGGCAATTTAGGTGTTGGAATAAAAATTGGAACGTCATTAACAACCAAACTAGATGTTAATGGAACAACAAGATTAAGAGATAATCTGAATATGTCTGGAACATCACAACGTGGAGGAAACATAACAAACGTTAATGTCGGTTGGTTCAAGAAGTTATTTATCGGAACAAGAAATGTAAATGATACATTAAATGCTTTAATCACAATAAATGCTTCTACAAGAGCAAGAGAACTTGCTGACAATAGTTCTCAAGCATTAAAGATACAATCGTTAATTACTTCTAATACATCTCAATCTGTACAAATTGCTGGGTTATTAGCTTCTAATTTAACCAAGCCAACTCCTGCATATTTCTTTGCTTATAGAACAACAAGTACTACTATAACAGCATTGAATAAATGGTATGATTATAATTGGACGGTTGTTGCACCTCAGAAAGTTGGTTTTACTCATTCTAATACTGCGAGTATGTCTGAGATTACAGTTACAGTTGCTGGAACTTATTTATTCACTTGGGATTTAACTTCTCTTAGTACAGCAGGTGCCTCACAATATACAACGAGATTGTTGGATGATGGAGTTGAAATTGCAGGAAGTCATCATATGTGGTTGTCTCCTGTAACAGCTTTGACTGGTGGAGTGGAAACTTCAATTATTGCAACAGTAGAAGCAGGAAGTGTTATAGAAGTACAGGTTGGTTCAAATGGGGCAAGTTCTCAAATTGTTTATAATGACCCAGTTAATTTGCCAGATGCTACTACATTTGCTTCTGCACACATAACAATTACGAGGTTAGCATGAATAGAAACTTTATCTTAATCTGGACTTTTGTAAGCATTATGTTAGCTTTATCTGTTTCAGCAACAGATTTCAGATTCTATGGAAAGCAATATGAAAATATCTCAATCGTGGATCATTGTTATGATGATGGAGCAAATTGTATTGCAACTATCCCCTGCAATATAACAATAACACAAGACATTACAACTTGGCTTAATAACAAGAAGATGACAAACACAGGCTTCTTGTTAAACAAAACATTCACTAATACATCAAATATTGGTGAATATCAAGCAAGTATTGTATGCACAAATGGAGCAGATTCCTCATTTGACAACTTTTTCTTTAAGATTACAGCAAGTGGAAATCCCCCTCTAACTACTGGTGAAACAATATTATATGGAATCTGCTTCATATTCTTTTTGTCAATCTCAATCGTATTATTAGTCTGGAGCATAAGTATTAATGGAAAGAACACATACAAAATAGGAGAATATGGGCAGATAAACTATGGAAAATATTTAAAGCTATTCTTATTTATATTGTCTTACTTCGGTTTCTGGATATTCGCATTATTCGCATCAATGTTAGTAGAAAACTATTTTGAAATGGCTTTCTTATATAATATATTCTTTACAATCTTCCAATTAATGAGCATTTTAATCATTCCATTTTTAATGATAATGAGTGTTGTTGCTTTCGTAGATTGGATTGCTGATGCAAAACTGCATAAATTAGTAAAAAGAGGATTGCCACCAAGATGAGAAATACAGACAGAATGTTATGGGCTGATCCTGGATTCATTAAGAGATTAGAGTTAATCAAGGCAAGAAAACTATTGAGAGGGAAAAAGGTAAGTATGGCAGACATTACAAGAGATTTAATAAATACTAAAGAGTTTCAGGAAATAGAGAGGAAACTATCAGAATTGGAGAATGATAGCTTTTTGAGGTATGACAGATGATTAATTCAAAACGTGGAGCAATTACAGACCTTATAGTTTTTGTTGTCGCATTTTTCTTATTAATTGTCTGTGTTGGAATATTGTGGGGTATGTTCGCACAGACAAAAACTCAGATATTAACTCAAATTCCATCAATAACGCATGACTTGGAGGATGTGCATGGATTAAATGCAACTCTGATGTCAGAACAAATCATGGGAAAGACAGTTGCTTCTTATTCAGTTCTAAGCTGGGTTACAATCTTAATCTTTGTAGGAATGATACTCAATATAATAATCTCAAGTGCTTTGATTAAATCACATCCATTCTGGTTTGTAGCCTATATCTTTGTTGTAATCTTGGCAGTCATATTCGCAGCAGTAGTCAGCAATACTTATGAACAAATATATACAAATCCAGCAATCGCAAGTGGATTTTCAGGATTATTGGCAGCTTCATGGTTAATGCTCAACTTCCCTTATATTATAACTGTTGTTGGTTTCATTGCAGGTATATTTTTATTCATAAACATTGAATGGGTGAATTATTGAAAACTAAATTAATCTGGATTTTTGCATTGATTTTATTAGCTATACCGATAACTTATGCTGCTTGTTCCCCAGACCAATGTAAAGCTGCAAGTAATTGTGTATTCTATGATAGCTTAATTAACTCATCTAAATGGAAAAATATATCTGGTAATCCTGTTGTTACTTATACTCATAAATATATGGATTGGAATACTGCTGTAGGTGGAGTAAAATGGGCTAATTTTTCAAAAAATCATGTTGCAACAAAGGGTGATAAAGGAATACTTACAATAGAAATGAGTATGAATGATGGATTAGGAACTCAAAGAGGTTTAGATGTTTTCGGGTTGCAAAACTTTACTGTTGCTAGTCCAAACGATAGAAGTTGTTTGTATTTTTCAGATGATGGTGGAGGAAATAATGCTTTTTATAATTATGCTCCTCCAGGAGGTTGGGTTTCACAATTAGGAGTTAAAAGTAATGATGTATGGTATAGGATAAAATGGGTTATAAATTTAACTACGCAAAAATATGATTTTTATATTAACGACCTTATAAATATCTCAGATATAAATTGTCAGTATAACAAAAATAAACAAGCATCAGCGTTAAGAATACAAGTTAATGAAGCAGCTGCTTTTTCATTAGCTAATATAAGTGTTTATAATGGAACATCTTGTGGAGGTGGAGGAACACCAGCAATTGGTACAATCTCCAAAATCTACCCATTAAATAACTCTGCATATACAAAACTCAATTTAACAATATCAGCAATAATCAACGCAACATACCCAACAACAAATGTAAGCTTCTTCATTAACCAAGTTAAAAATAAAACAATAACAATGACTGCTCTTAACCAAAATGTAAGCTACACTCATAAATTTATTAACAACAAGTGGTATAATTTAAGTGTTCAGATAAAGAAAAACAGCACAACAATAAACTCAAGTGTTAATAAGTTCTTTGTTTTTAACAATATGACGATATTTCAGTTCGTCTCTCAAACCCCAGCAAATAACACCCAATGGAATACAACATTTTCAAATATATTCACATTAACTGGATTTATTAATACCACCTCCTTAACAATAAAAAATAAATGTGAATTAAATTTAAAAGATAATAGTTTAATTATGCACTTGCCATTTGAGTTTGGGGATACTTCAACAACAGCATATGGATATGATTGGAATAGAAAGTATAATGGAAGTGTAGCAGGTTCAACATATAATAAAACAGGTGGTTATGATGGATTTGGAGCATATACATTTAAAGGAAAAACAGATAGAATAAATGTTTCTTATACCACAGGCAGAAAATTAAAAAATTATACTCTTTCAGAATGGGTTAAACCTGCATATGGTTCATTCGCAAATACATCGTATACATTAGCTATAATTTCAACAGTGCAACAAAATCCACAGATTGGGTTTAAAATGGTTACAGATACTACATTCACTACAACTGTTGCTTGTGATGCGTATATAATTAATAAAACTAATTCTGAAATTGAGATGTCAACTGCTTCAACATCTATTCCTAAAAACAAATATTCCTTTATTACATGTAGTTATAAAACAAGTAACAGGAATCCAGATAACACAATTAATTATTCAACTATATTGTATGTAAATGGTGTTCAAACACAAACAATTAGTAAAAAAACAAATAATTCATATTCTCAACCTGCTAATATGTTACAAATAGGTGCAGGAAAGGTTACAACAACACTTAAACGAGGTTTTAATGGCACAATAGATGATGTACGTATCTATAATCGTACCCTTTCTGCAACCGAAGTATTAAGCCTGTTCCAAAACTCTACAATAAACATAACAAAAGGAAAAAATACACAGATATTCACAGTATATCATCCTCTAAGTTTATCATCACTTTACAATTATAACTTTATGTGCTTTAATAATATAAGTAATTTAATATCCCCTAAATATATGTTCTATTATGATGTAGGATTGCCTACTATTCAAAACACATTCGTAAATAATAGTGTTTATTATAAAGGAAACATTACAGCCAAGTTCAATTTTACAGACAATCTTGCAGTTTTCAGCTTTAATGTCTCAATAGATGGCAAGAGCATAGGTAACAAAACAGGATTAGCAACAGTAAAATATCAGTTAAACATCTCAAAGCCATTGGCAGGTTATGCAATAGGTAAGCATACTTTGACAGAAAGAGTAGCAGATGGACACACAGCAGAAGCAATAGAAGATTATAAAATCTCAACAGGAGTATTTGGTGATGTATTGAGATTTGAAGATGATAAAAATTATGCGGAAATAAAGAACAAAGCATCTTCTTTGTTTGATAAATTCACAGTTCAAAAGAAAACAGATAGGTATATCTGGACATTCAAGCCAAATACATTAACAACATCTTACACATTCACAGTTAAAAGCAATAATCGTATTTATATAATTGATATGCCAAAAACAATATACAAAAAGTGGTTAATAACAAATGAGAAATGGATTGATTTTAATTTAGCGAATGAAAATACAGGAATAGATATAAAGCAAATAAAAGACAATGAAGTGGAAGTTACAATCTCTAATATTAAATCCCCAGCAATCCAAATCTATCATTCAATAGGAGACTTGAATATTGTAACAGAAACAGAATACTTCTATATAATAAATGCAACACAGACATATCAAAAGAAAATCTTTGAAGGATCATTAAACACGCATACTTTATTACTAAACAAGACATTCAATACATCAAGCAGTGCTTATCTCAAGTGGAATGGAGCAACAAAAATAGCAACAAAGACAGCAACAAATTATTACACAGATAGATACAGTTCAGCTTTCGTTGTTCCGCCAAGCCCAAGCAGGATTAACTTCACATGGTTCTTTAATATAACAGGTTCTCCAATCTTCAACATGACAGGACAGCAGAACTATACGGCAATGAGCATAGCAAACTGCACAAATTCAAGCAGTCATAAGGTATTAAATTTCTCACTGTATGACGAAGCAACCAAAGCAAAAGCAGCAAATAACATCTCAATAGAGACAACAATTATTTTAACAAGCATTTATATGGCAAATATGTCCTGGAACTTCACCCATGTTGTTAATTATTCAAATTCAGTAAATGCCTCAACTTTGCTAATCTGCCTTCCAGATGGAATATTAAACAGTTCAAATTATACATTGTCATCAATAACTAAATATCAATTCTTAAACCATGTTCCAGAATATCATTATATCAATAATTTCTTATTATCAATGTATAACATACCTAAACTTATCCCTCTATATGACTTATTAACAGCAGATTCAACAAGTTTCTTGGTGGAATACAGGGATGAAAACTACTTAGCACACGCAGGATATATCATAGACATCCTAAGATATTATGTAGGAGAAGGATTATTCAGAAGCGTAGAGAATGGAAAGACAGATGAAGCAGGACAGACAAATGCTCATTTAGTAACAGAGGATATTATCTATAAGTTTAATGTATGGAACAATGGCAATATAGAATACCAGTCATCAGAATACAAAGCATTATGCCAGGCTGTCCCATGCCAAATAATGCTGCAAAAACAGGGAAATATAACAGCAACAACAATAGGCAATTTCATAATATCTCTGCCGCCATTCAACAAAGTAACAAGAACATCAACAATGTCATTCGCAACAAGAGATGGAACTTCAGCTTATATTAATCTTAGCACATACAAGAACAACGGTTATGACAATGAAACAGTATGCTCAGATGCAGTAACAGGCAGCACAGGAAGTCTATCCTGCACAATCCCAGCAACAGCAAAAGGAAACCAAAGTTATGTGTTGAAAGTAAAGGAAGGGCAGAACTCAACAACATTAGCATACAGACTATTGTATATAGGAACATCAGCATATACAAGATTTGGCTATAATGGAATTGTCTTAGCAGCATTAACATTCATGTCATTAGCATTATTAGGTATATCAAGCGGAATTATGATGGTTGTATTTGCATTATTAGGATTAATCTTTGTTTCATTATTAAACATATTAGACACAGGTTCTATCATAGGAATAGGATCAACATTGATATGGATATTCATAGCAGGAGCAATAATCATATATAAATTGATGAAAAGGAGAGTGCAGTGATGGAATTAAATGATTATGTAACAAAAGCACTTTTAATAGGAGTATTCATTATTTGCTTAATCAGTTTTGCAGTTGGATTGGGTGCAAATTACAGCAAAACATCAACTGACATGGTCGGAACTACAATTAATCTAAATCCAATAGAAACAAGCATAAACCAGACAAACACAATGGCTACTTCATGGAAAGCAGCATTTGAATCAGACTCTCCTCTAATCTCATTAGGAATATTAGCAATTAGATCATTTGTGAATACAGGAAAAGCAATGATAAATGTAGTATTAACTTTAATAAACTTATACTTATTTACAATATCAAACATCTTGGGTATTCCAGCAATAGTTACTGGAACAATAACAACAATATTCATAATGGGATTAATTGCGGCAGCTTATGCGTGGGTTAAATCATGACAACAAGCAGATATTCACTAAGAGAAAAATACAGAAACTCAGATAGGTTCAAGAATAATAAAACAAGTGCTATGTTATTCCCAGAACTATTGCAAGAAACATTTAACAAAGTGTGGAGGGAATTAAATTGAGTTACCAATTATTAACAGGAAGTTCATACAATTTAACGCAAGGACTCCAAGTTTTATTTATATACTGTAACGATGTTACAGGAGGATTGTTCTCAAAAATGATGCTCTTGGCATTATGGTGTATTATCTGTTTTGGGATATTCTTTTCAGCAAAAAGAGCAACAGGAACAGGAGACTTTCCTCCAGCATTTATGATAGCTTCCTTTGTAGTATTTATCTTTGCAATGATAATGAGATTAGTGCCTGGATTAGTTGATATTTTCACTATTGCAATTATTATAGTAATGAACTTAATAGGCATCTTTATGCTCATGTGGCATGATGATCAGACATACTAATTCTTCTATACAAGCTATACAGGGTATAGTATTGTTTATATATACTCCATACAATTCTTAACTCATAAAAGGAGGTATTCAAATGCAATACTCAAAATTAAACAGAAAAGGAATAGCTGGAACTGAAGTCGTTATACAATTAATGGTTGCAGTTTTTGTAATCGGTTTGTTAGCAATGCTAATAGCTATTACAGGAGCATCATTGATGGGTAGTGTAACAAATCCAACTGCTATTAGTGTCATAAATGATACTATCAGAAGTGTAGCAGATGTCCCAGACAACTTTAGCCTATGGTTAGTCGTAGGAGGATTGGTCGTAGTTATCGGCTTGATAGCTTTCGTAATTGTAACATTACGTGGCACAGGTATGATGGGAGGACAGCAATAAAAACAAGAGGATTAATTTCCTCTTTTTTTTAATTTCAATGACAGAATTTAACACCAAACAAGGAGGTGAATATATGGAATTTAAGAAACTTAACAGAAAAGGAGTAGCTGGAACGGAAGTAGTTATTCAGTTAATGATTGCAGTTTTTGTCATCGGACTTTTAGCAATGCTAATCGCTGTAACAGGAGCTTCATTATACGAATCAGTTGAACAAAGTTCAAATGATACTGTTGCATTGACATTAATCAATGACACAATCTTCGCAGTAGCAGATGTCCCAGATAACTTTTCTCTTTGGCTTGTGGTCGGAGGATTAGTTGTTGTAATCGGTTTAATCGCATTTGTAATAGTTACATTGCGTGGAACTGGTATGATGGGCGAACAACAATAAACAATAACGAGGGAGCAATCCCTCTTTTTTTATATTGACAACGAATGAAACAAATAAGGAGATGAAAACAAAATATGTTTAATAAGAAAGGAATAGCAGGAACAACAGTTGTTATCCAACTGATGATTGCTGTATTTATCATAGGTATTCTCGGAATGGTTATTGTATTGACAGGAACATCTTTGCAGGATAGTGCAGGTTATTCAACCTCACCATCTTATACGATTCTTGGCGAAAGATTAATGATTAATTTAGCAAATACAACCAAAACAGGATATGTAAAGGTAAATTCAACATCATTCAGAGAACCAACTTGCTCAATAAGTTCAGTTCAAAACTATACAAATAAGAAAAACCTTGTAGGTGCAAACTGGTCTGAAGCAGCAGAATGTGGAATAAGACTATTAGACTATAATCACATAAATCTAACAGTTAATTATTCATACCGATATGAAAAGGCAAATGGTGCTGTCGGTTTAGTAATAAATGGAACTGTTGAATCAGTAGCAGATGTCCCAGACAATTTCTCTCTCTGGCTGGTTGTCGGAGGGCTGGTAGTTGTAATCGGTTTAATCGCATTTGTAATAGTTACATTGCGTGGAACTGGTATGATGGGCGGATCATCTGGTGGAGATAACAACTTTAGTGGTAACGCATAAAGGCAACTAAGACTTGTCTTTTTCTTTTATTTTATTATTATATATATTACAGAATATAGGTTATAACAGAGAAACATTTATATACTACACTACACTACACTACACTTATGAGAACAAAGATTGAGTATTTCTGGTCAATATCAGGAACAGGATTATGCACTAAGATAAATGAATTTTCAGAATCACACGAAGTAATAGCAACACAAACACATTTAGATGGTTCTAACTTTTCTGCTTTCGTGTATTATAAGGAGGATTCAAAATGAGTTTTAAATTAAAATGCGATAAATGCGGCAAAAAAATAGAAAGCTTATCATTAGGTCAAGTTGAACAAAACATGAAAGTTCATAAACTAACCCATGATAAAAAGAAAGAGGTAAAACAATGAACGAACTAATTAATCTGCCAGAGCAAAACGACAGCATAAAGCTAATCAAGAACTCAAAAGGATATACATGGGAAATAAAAAAGTATTATGATCCTGGTAAAGTAAGCCAAAATGTTATATTGAAAGAAATAGAAACATTAGACAAAGAAATGCAGGATAAGTTTGGAAAGGTAGAATAATGGTTAAGGAATACGATCAATTAATCCAAGAAATTAACATAGAATTAGGAAAGAAAGAAATGATTGAAAGAGCAATAAAACAGGAAAGAGACAATACTAAAAAAGTAATGGAGATAAACCATGACGCTTGAAGATGATTTAAATAATATATATATAAATACTAAACCAGTAGAAGTATCTCGCATTATTAATGAACAAGTTGAAATCTTAAACAGATCACCTCCTGCAAAGTTAGGAAAATCCACAGCAGAGAACTTATTAAGGTTCTGCAAAGCAAGAGCAGAGCGTGGAGAAAGCTATCCAACGATAGAAAGAGTAGCAAAGCATTATCTTTCAATTTATGGTTATTTTGAAAGATTAACAAAAGCATTTTATCCAACGAGGAAATAAAGATGAAATATGATACAAAAATAGCTATTTTTGGAATAATTATGATGGTTTCTTTTATAAGTGCTATTCTTTTTATAGTTTTTGATGTTAGTTCTATAACAGATAAATGTGAAAATGAATGTAATAAATGTATTATGAATTTAAGTTGCTCAACTAATTCATCTATTTGTTCAGATATTTGTAATAATTGTTTAAGTGAGAACTTAACTCTACCCAGATTAAATACCTTAATTCCTATAATTCTATTTTGTATTGCAGGATTTATATATATAAGATATTTTATACCAATGGGTGGATTATGATTAACCAATTAATAATCGGCTTATTCTTAATAATCATCTCAGTCATAGACATAACAAGCTACAAGAAGATAAAAGGTTACATCCCAAGCATAATAACAACAACTTTCTTAATTATCTCTTTTGTTCTATTCAGAAACATCTTTGCAGCAATACTTGCTTTATTAATAGGACTCTTATTCACAGACTTTAACCTATGGAAAGGACAGGCTGATCTAAAAGTCTTCATAGGCATTGGAATGACCTTTATAACTATACAGCAAATAGCCTTATTTAGTGCTTTAACCCCTATTTTAGCCATGTTTATCTCAATGCAGACAACAGACAAGGAGATACCTTTCATACCTGTAATGGCAGGAGCTTGGCTTATTACCTTATTATTGGGAGGTTTTATATGACCAACATTAAATCAATCAAAGAAGCAACTCAATTAGTCTGCATTTCTCTAAAGAACAGATTTGGATTTCCAAACGAAGTAAGACCAATAAATGAAAATAGATATATGTTTGTCAGATATAAAGAAGAAAACATAATGATCCTTTACAAAAGAGAGCAGTTCTTAACTTTCAATAGAAACGCAGAAGGGGGACATGGTGAAACAATAAATAAGCAACAATTAGACTTTGCAATAGAAAACAGAGTTAAAAGAATATTCTTTGTCTATCCTGATACCAAAATCTATGTAATCTCTCCATACACTATTCAAAGTACAGGAATAAGAAGATACAATGAAGCAGAAGATAAAGATACAGTTAGTTTTGATATGAAACATTTAATCAGATTCACTCAATATCCAACAGTTGATGAGGTATTAGTATGATATACACTTTACAAGTTCCAATTTATATTGGGGTGATTATGTTTATCATGGCAGTTCTTATATTAGGTTGGTGGTTTAACAGAGAAAAAGAGTTGATTAAGATGATTAACTACAAAGTGAGGACACAACGATGAAACAAGAACCAACACCAGATGAAGTAATAAGAGTATTGAAATTATTAAATAAAAGATGGAGTAAAGATACAAGAATAGACTATTTATTAAAAGTGTATTCGAGTAAAAGATGATTAACAACAAAGCGAGGACACAACGATGAAACAAACTAAATTAACAAACACAGATTTAATAGTTTATGGAAGTGCATTTATGTTTATGGCTTTCATATTTGGAATAGTATTCGGAGCAAGTTTATGACACAACCACTCAAAACCCAACTCGAGAATTTAAAGAAAGGCTGTAAGAAATTGTTTTACGTTAATCTATACATTAACAAACAAGATATTTCAACTGAATTTATTTGTGGAGATAGGTATTCAGAAGGAAAATTGAAATATTGTGAGATTTGTCAAGTCAAAATCTCTCTCTTATCTCAAATCATAGATGACTTAAAGAAAGAATGGCAGAGATTAGATAGACAGATTTGTAATTCTGCTTTTAAAGAGTTTGAATATGAAAGACAAGGATTAATGAAGTTCATATCCCAAATCACAGGAATGTCAAGCGAGGAATTGAAAGAATGAAACTAACTAAACCAATAACAACAGGAACATTAGATGAAAGAGAACAAGCTCTAAAAAAACAAGGAGCAAGACTAATGACATTTGCAGATATTAAAGAAATCTATGCAACAAACGACAAAAAGAATATTGAATTATTAAAACAAGATATGAAAGACAGCTGGATTTTAATCAGAGCAGAGAAAGAATACGATGAAGCAACATTAAAAAAAATGGCTAATGGTAAAGAAATTAATAAGTGGGATTTATCAAGTTCAAATCGGGCTGTCGGGTTCGGCGGCGATGACTGGTTCCATGTTGGTGGCAACTACAGCTTCGGCGACTACGATGGACTCTCTCGTGGGGTGCATGTTGGTAAGGAAATCAAATTAAAGAAGTGTCCTCATTGTAAAGGAGTTAGGACTTACAAGCGAGGAATTGAAAGAATGAAACTACGAATAAATAAATATGGAATTGAACAAAGTTTTGACATTGTTTTTGAAGGAGAATTGGAAGGACAAAATGGATTCGGATTAAAATTTAATAGCTATCTTTCAGGAAGTATGATTACTCTTGATTTTTATAAAGGAAGTTCATTATGTTTGTATAAAAACGATATAAAAGAATTAATCGAATATTTAACAAAAAAATATAAAGAGTTTGAATGACACCACTAAGAATTACAGGTATGTCAAGCGAGGAATTGAAAGATGATTAACTACAAAAAAGGAAAACCAATCAAAGAATATAATGCTGAATATCGTAGAAAAAACAAAGACAAGATAGCTGAATATCGTAGAAAGAACAAAGACAAGATAGCTGAATATCGTAGAAAGAACAAAGACAAGATAGCTGAACAAGGTGCTGAATATCGTAGAAAGAACAAAGAAGCATGGGATGTATTGCCAGAAGCAGAAAAAATATCAAGAATGATGAGATATGCAAAAAAGGTATTAGCAAAGTGAATGTAATTACAGGAATGTCAAGCGAGGAATTAAAAGAGGTGCTAAATGGTAAAAGAACAAAAGATATGGATTGAAATTCACCAAATCTGTGGTGATTGTGGAAGAAGAATAAACGAGAAGTTTGACCTTGAAAAGATAAGCCAAAAAGATTTAATTAAGTTGGTTAAGTTATATCATCCAAAATTTAATATGGCTTGTTCAAAATGCTCAAACAAGAATTTGAGGAAATAATGAGTGATTTTTCATTAGACCATTTGAAAGAAATTGAAAAGGTATTCGATATTAAGTCAGGAGAAACTTTACAATTTACAGCAAACTTGCTTAAAGTGGGAAAAGGAACTAAAGAGGTAGATGATTTAATGAAGAAAGCATTTGAAGAAATGACTAATGCATTTAATATGTTCAGAGAAATTAGTGCAATAGCAAACGACAGACAAAGAGTTATTTTAAAATCAGGTGAGAAAGAATGACTAAAAAACAACGATTTAAGAAAGTAGTTGAATATGAATGGTCAGATAATTTTGCTAATGAGGTTTATGATAGTTTAACAAGTGCATTGTTCTTTCCTTTAATTGAATTTTGTAAAGCAATATTTCATTTGATTATCTATGGTATGTGCTTTCTTGGATATCCGTTTTTTATTATTTTGATTATTTGCGATTATTTTAATAAACGTAAAGTCTATTGGGTGAAAATAAAGTGAAACGAACAGGAATGTCAAGCGAGGAATTGAAAGAGGTGCTATACTTATGAAAATACCAAAAGAAATTATTTATTTAATAATAACTGAGATATTTTGTTTATTATTACTGGTTTTTTGGTTTTTTAAATTTAGTGTTGAATTTGGTTTAATTCCAACAATAATACTTTTTAGTTTATTATTTTTTATTGGGTATTTAGTTCGAGGTTGGGGAGTAATGGCTTAAGATGAACGCAATCACAGGTATGTCAAGCGAGGAATTGAAAGAATGATTGCTTTATACAATTTAGAACCACAAGTAGTTAATTCTGCTATGATGAGAGTTAGTTCTTATCATAAGAATAAAGGGGATCAAGTTGAACTTTATAATCATCTTGAACATAACAACTACGAAAAGATTTATGCTTTTTCATTGTTTCAATTTACATCTAAAAGTATGGTTACAAATAAGATGATTTGTGGCGGAACAGGATTTGATTTAACAACTAAACTTTCAAAACAAATAGAAGAACAAGATTATGATTGGTCTTTATATCCAAATTGTGATTTTTCGTTGGTTTGGTTTTCAACTGGTTGTATTAGAAATTGCCCCTTTTGTGTTGTAAGAAAAAAAGAAGGTTTAATCAAAAGTGTTATTCCAAAGAATTTAAATCCAAATGGGAAATATATTAAGATACAAGATAATAATTTCTTTGCTAATCCAAAATGGAAAGACGCAATAGAGCAACTTAAGGAGTGGAAACAACCAATAGAGTTTGCAGGCGGTCTTGATATAAGGTTAATGACCAAAGAAATGGCAGAAGCAATAAATTCATTCAAAATGTTTAAACAAATTAAGTTTGCTTGGGATAATCCAAAAGAAGATTTACTTCCAAAATTCAAGG
>Ga0315294_10000865_pt1 | contig 32907 bp, 34 predicted proteins | sample YL17G13_40_MG_FD_203626 | JGI IMG/M metagenome (GOLD analysis project Ga0315294, IMG submission 203626) | Sediment microbial communities from Yellowstone Lake, YNP, Wyoming, USA - YL17G13_40 | ecosystem: Environmental > Aquatic > Freshwater > Lake > Sediment | place: USA: Wyoming | collected...
GCGCTCAATATAGCGAATATGACTATGACTATAATTAAACCTATCAGCACAGTAGAAACCCAAGCTGGTATTGCCAAAGCTCCGCCGATATTGTTTGGATCGGAAATGTCGCCGACTATCCCAGTCAGTGTATCGGCGGATTGAAACGTCAATTTAGCCGTATCTAATGCCCCGAATGCGATGAAGGATGCTATTTCTACGAGATTTGTCGGTTGTTTGATTCTATCTTCGAGATCACTAAGTGTTGATGCTACGGCAGTACTTCTATTTAGAAATCCCATATCCGTTGTATTTACTCCATAACGTAGACCAAGACTACCATAAAATCCAGATACTCCTATGACTACTCCACTGAATATTATCAAAGTTACAACGATGGCTTTCAGATTACCCATTTCTCAACTCAACCTCTCGATTTTATGGCTATTATGATGCCAACGATTATGATTCCAACAAGTGCCGCAAGTGATATATCAAGCATACCAAGTATGGAACTAACAACCAATCCGGTTATGCCCATAAAGATAGTCACAATCGGATTAAACGAACCTATCATCACTAGAGCTATTATGAGTATAGCTGAAAACAACAATCCAGCACTACCGAAGATATTTAATAATCCTACGTTGAAACTTCCATCCGCTATCTTGATAGTCATTAGTGTATTTGATGCAAATTTACCATAGAGCCAGTAATAATATGTTCCGTTGCCTGCACTGGCAGCACTACAAGTCAATGTTCCACTGTCGTTTATACTGCTATTTGTGCATATCGAAGTCCAACTCACGTTAGATAATTTTTGGATAGTAAGATACATTGTCTGTAGATGAGTAGAACTATCATCATAAGTGCATGTGACTATTGCCGTAGCATTATTAGCCGAACAACTGCCTTCTACTTGCTCATATATCTCCATGATTTCTGCCAATGAAGTTATGGTCAGAGAATATGTCAGAGTCAATCCGGCACTGACATCAGCACCGCCAAGCACTCCCTGTTCTATCTCGCGCATGAATGCGCCATCGCGGTATAATCTAAACTTATGAAATGCCGTATTCATTTTCAGATATGCGAATCCTTTACCGTCTCCGTCAGTCAAAGCCATAGCTACTGTCCGATAGACGTTTTTGTCGGGATAATAACGCATCGCTTGGATTACAACATTCTCTGCGGAATCAATACCATTACTTTCTCGGATTACGAAACTTATCGGAGAAGATGCAGTATTTTCGAGCAAATACAAACTGATGTTATCGGTAACGTTATCAACCGAGTAGTTGTTCATAAAGTAGTTTCGAGTAGAATAACTCGTATTAGAATAACGTATGTGCGCATTTGTCAGAAACGTGGATTCGGGATATTTGAGACATATTTGGTATGATACGCCTCCGGCAAAGCTGAAGTTATAGCTCGTTGAATCCGAACTTCCGTTAGCATATGTGGTAAATGTGGCCTCGAATTTGTTTGCAGTCGGAGATAAGCCAGTACCGTTTACTATCGTATCATCTTCCTCCGTATAGAATGTGAAATTGAATGCTTTTACAGTATAATTTACATCACATTCGACAAATGCAAACTGTTCTACCGTTATGTTTGAATTGTCGGATTGTCGCAGGAACGACTGGCCGCCATAGCTGACATTGAGCGTTGAATTCCATACATAGAGAGTCGCGCTCGATGGCGGAATAGGCATGGTTATTGATGACGTATATTTGCGCGTTGAACTTGTGTTTGAGACAAAGGTAGAATTGTATGATGTGTTATTGAAATTTGTTTTCACGCTTGTGTTAGCCGTAGTCACATCTGTTTTGACTGTCGTATTGAATGCTACCACGCTGTTCATCAGAGCTCTTTCTTTAGTCGCAAGAGTCGTGATATAATATGCCCACAGAACATCATGGTTTTCTTGGGCTGTAGTGACATTGGCGGTAGAACCGTTTAAGAATGTCGCGCTTATGTTCCAATTCCAATACAGAGTAGAATCATTGACTTCGACAAGCGGTATAGTCCGGTTAATCTGATATCGGCGAAGTGTCGAATTAGACGCTATCAAAGTCGCAGATTGCGAAGTTCCATTATAGATGTGCGAGACTGCTCCGCCAGTAAGGTTATACGAACTGATGTTGATGTTGAATGTGGAGGTGTTTGTCTCCAAAACATCGCCTGTCGGACTGGTCGAAGTGCTTATTTCTAGTGCTCCGTAAGTCGTCCAGCCGGTCACATTGAATGCAAGATTACCGGCAGATAAGCCAGTCACAGTACATACATTAGCTGGGCATTCTGTGAACGAACCGCTATCGCTGGAATCACGCATGATATAAACATTAGCTTGCGTCTGCAAAGGCGTACTTTTGAATAGTACATCAGCCGTAGTATTGAAATCTCCCGCATTCGCAAGCTTTGCACGCATCGTTTCCAGATTCGTATTGGATGACGAAAGCTCTCCGACATCCAGAGTTTCTGCTGCATCGGGAGACAGGCTTATTTCAGTCGTGCTGCTCTTCAGAACTAGGTTTTGGAAAGTGTTTTTCGTGCCATATCCCGTCTTGTCGCTTTTGATCCACGAGTAGCTTGAATCTGACGGATATCCTAATATAACATCGACCAGATTTATCGTGCCGGACTTGTCAGAGATGTCTGTTTCCAACGCTCTGTCGGAGAATTCGTATATCTCCATATCGCTTATGTCGGTGACTCTAACACCATTGATCGTCTTGCTTGCATTGTAACCGACAGTCGTCTGGTTTATCACGACTGAATCTATGAATCCGACTGAATTAGCACCGCCGGCGTTTGTGTGTGGCCGCTCGATGATGCCATATGATACGTTCTTCATATTGATGTTGGTGATGTTAAAGCGCGTGACTGCGCCGAGACCGGCCTCGTCATCGTATATGTCTATGCCTTTGTTCAGATTTGCCAGATTGCAGTTCTTTATGGTCTTTGTATTGTCGGCAGTCGAGTTCACTAATATAGCAGTCCCGCCGCCGCTTATGTAATAGCCGTCACAATCCAGCGTGCCGGCGCGGAGTTCTATACAAGTCCCACTACTGGAGATGTTCTGGCTCAAAGTGTATGTAAGACTTGAATTGGTAAGTATCCTTGCGCATTGAGTTATGTTAGTCGTATCAAAGTTTATCGTTCTTGTTTCAGTAGAATTGGAATTGCCGGCCGAATCATTGACAGTCACGCTATAATTGTGCCATCCTTCATATGCTGTCGGAATCTCGATGTAAGTAGATGCTCCGGTATAAGATTGTGATGTGTTCAAAACTCCGTCAATATACACTCGCAAAGTGCCGGGATTGACTTCCGTATGTGTAACGTTGATAAACAAAATCGAACTGCTTTGAGACCCGCCATTGGCCAGAGTCGGAGCTACAAAATCAATCGTTGGCGGAGTATTATCAACCGTGAAGTTCGCTATGACATTGTTAGAATTTCCATATGTATCGTTTGCAGTCACGCGCACAGAATAATATCCGTCAGGCACTGCGCTGGTATTCACAAACTTCCATGATGAATATGTACCAGTGTTGGCAGTCCAAAGACTGTTGTTTGTCACTACTGAATCAGAATGTATATCGCTTGCAGTTCCGTTGATTTCAAATGATAATCCTTTGAGAAATGCGTTGTTAGTAGGATATGTCAGCGTGATTGTCGGAGCGACTGTATCGACTGTCAATGTTCTTGTCGCGGTAACGGCTGTGTTGCCGGCACTGTCGTTGAGCCATATATAGTATGTATAGACTCCATCAGCCATCGTCTTGGTGAAGTTCGTGAATGCTCCAGTATAGCTGCGCGTTTCGTTTGCTGTGCCATTGATGTAGAGTATTATCTTATCTGGGTTAGTCTCCGTATGCGTGACGTTGAATGTCACACTGCTTGAATTGACATAAGCGTTGTCATTCGGAGTCGGGCTTGTATAACTTATGACTGGGTTTGTATTGTCCACAGTGAAGTTTGAAATCGTGGTATTGGTATTTCCAGCACTATCATTAGCAGTGATTAAAACCGAATAATAACCGTCCGTTACAGTCGTGACATTCACAAACTTCCAGCTTGTATAAGTTCCGCTATTTGTAGTCCATCTAGTATTGTTTGTGACTATTGACACTGGGTTTGTGTCGCTTGCAGTTCCGGTGATGTTAATCGTGCTACCTTTCAAAAATGCGTTGTTTGCTGGAGATGTCAGAGCAATAGCCGGATTCGTAGTATCAATCGTGACAAAGCGCGTTCCAGTCGTTGCGCTGTTGCTGGCCGTATCATTTACAGTCACACTAAAGTTATGTAAGCCTTGAGAAAGTGTCCTAGTGAAGTTAGTATATGATCCAGAATAGTTCTGGCTTGCGTTTAGAACTCCGTCAATGTAAAGCACTAGAGTATCTGGCATACCAGATGCATGGCTTATGTTGATTACGAAAGTAGCACTATTGACAAACGAATTATTAGCTGGAGTCGGAGATATGAAACTTACTAATGGAGCAGCCGTACTTATAGTAACTACTCGTGTTTCGGTTGAGTTTGCATTTCCAAATGTGTCATTGGCGGTTGAATAATATGTATAGACTCCATCGCTTGTTAAGTTATAACTGCAAGGAGAACTTGTGCAAGTCTTGACAACGCTCCCATTGACGTTTATGATTATCTTGTCTAGATTTGTGTCGCTGGCCGTTACATTTATAGTGACGTTCTGGTTTGTGACAGTATCATCAGTCGGAGTCGGAGAAACAAACTGAATTGCCGGTGTTATCGTATCTATCGTTACATAGTATGTGCCAGTCGTTGCGCTGTTACCTGCCGTATCGTTCACAGTGATGCTATAATTATGCAATCCCTCGGATAATGTCTTGCTCAAATTAGTGAAAGCTCCTGCATAACTTATTGTCTGGTTGATTGCTCCGTCAATGTACAATACAAGTTTGTCCGGATTGGTTTCGGTATGAGTGACATTTATCACGATAGAGCTTACGTTTAGGTTGCTGTTATTCGCAGGAGTCGGACTGGTGAATGCTACTATCGGATCGGTATTATCTACGGTAAAGTTAGCGATAGTAGTGTTTGAATTTCCTGCACTGTCGTTAGCGGTGATTAGAACGGAATAAAATCCATCACCAATTGTTGTCGTATTTACGAATTTCCAGCTTGCGTAAGTGCCGGTATTAGTATTCCACTTGCTATTGTTTGTAACGACTGAAGCATAATTCGTATCACTGGCAGTACCGGTTATGTTGATGGTGTTTCCGCGCACGAATGCGTTGATTGATGGGTATGTTAAAGCGATAGCTGGATTTGTAACATCTATTGTTACATAATATGTTCCAGTCAAGTTCGAGTTACCGGCAGTATCGTTCACAGTCACGCTGAAATTATGCAATCCTTCCGTCAGTGTCTTGCTAAAGTTAGTAAATGCTCCAGTATAGCTTACTGACTGATTGAGTGCGCCATCAATATAGAGCAGTAATTTGTCTGGATTTGTTTCTGTATGAGAAACATTTATGACGATTGCATTCGTATTGACAAACGAATTATTAGCCGGAGTCGGAGCGATGAATGCAATAGTCGGAGTGATAGTATCTATAGTGACATAGTATGTTCCTGTCGAGTTCGAGTTACCGGCTGTGTCATTTACAGTCACACTAAAGTTATGCAGCCCTTGCGTGAACGTCTTTGTGACATTAGTGAAAGCACCGGTATAACTTATCGTCTGATTCAATGCGCCATCAATGTATAACAATAGTTTGTCTGGGTTAGTTTCGGTATGAGTGGCATTGATAGTAACAGTAGTCGTGCTTATGACACTATTGTTGTTTGGAGTCGGAGTAATAAAGCTTACAATTGGATTTGTGTTGTCCACTGTGAAATTAGCAGTTGTTGAATTAGTTTGACCATATGTATCATTCACTGTTATCATTACACTATAAATACCATCAATCACAGCCGAAGTATTCAAAAAACTCCAAGATGAAAATGTCCCAGAATTTATTGTCCAAAGACTGTCGTTTGTCACTATCGAATCCGGGCTTATAGAAACCGCAGTTCCATTGATATAAAGAGGATTTTTGATGAATGCGTTGTTAGAAGGATATGTTAAACTTATGGTCGGCAAAGCGCATGTTCCGTCCCACGTTGTCCCACTTGGAGTATACGATTTCCAAATTGCTTGAGTCGTTGTGTTTGCATAAGACATAATCCAGTTATCGCCACAGAACCCTATGGCGGTTCCCGATTCTTGAGATGCTACGGCATGAAACGCAAACGGTGCATTAACGCCCGTAGGCCACGCTTCGATATCTGTTGCTGTTACATTTACAGTTCCTGCACTATTGTAAATAGCATACGTCAAATCGTAATCTGCTGAATCATACCAACTTATCACGAAATGAGTAGAATTCAATGCAGCTGCTTGAACAGTTACGTCCGCAGTACCGATTGCCGCATCCGCATCTACTATTGCTGATATAGCTGTCCCGTTTGAATAATATGTTCTGAAACTAGCATCTTGGGCATCTTTATTCCACCAACTAATAACGAAAGCAGTCGAATTGAATGTTGATACCGAAATAAAACTGCCCGTACCGGGACTTTCTACGTTTTGTTGACTAACTACAACACCCGTATAATTTCCGATTGCAAAAGAGACTTGCCCGTCAAAATAATCAAACCAACCTATCACAAAATGCGTTGAGTTAAATGTTGATACCGACACTTCGGTACCCTGTTGCGTGGTATCAACATCTGCAGTTGCAATTAGAGTACCGTTTGAATAATAAGTTGAAAAACTAGCATCTTGATCTATTTGGTCAGACCAGCCAAAAACAAAGTGAGTGGAATCGAATGCGGATACTGATACACCTTGTGTAGAAGCTGTGGTATCTACATCTGTTGCAGCGACAACCGCCGTTCCTGTAGTGTTATAAACTGCAAAAGTAGCATCGTTATCGATTTGGTCTGCCCAACCGATAACGAAGTGAGTGGAATTGAATGCGGATACCGATACCGATACTTCGGCACAATTGCCCGCCGTTGTATCCGCATCAGTTTCTGCGAGAAGTTGCGTCCCGTTAGCATAATAGACTTGAAAAGATATATCATCGTTTATGTCATCACAATATGCTATAACAAATGTATTTTTACTTAATGGTGCCGTCTTAACAGAAGTTATTAAACTAGTTGAGAATATTACAGTCGGATCAATCACGACTGGATATATCGCATTTGCCAGCCAAGATTCAGAAATTGAAACTTCGATTTCCCAATTAATACCATTTTGTGTAAGAACATAATCGCCATCAATATGATTTTCTGCCGCGTCATCTGCGAATGGTCTTGGCATTTTTAAAACATCTCCGCCATCAGAATTTTTCCATATCAAATCGCCATTCTCTAATACTGGCGTTAAATCAGTTTGAATATCGAACTCGAATTTCTGACCTATAGTCGTATTATCTGCAAGCATGATTATTTCTTTGATGGAATTTGTAGTAAATTGATAGCTGATGTTTGTAAAATCAAAAGAATTCGGATAAGTTATTTTGTTTTCATCAACGATACCTATTACGTTTGCCGCACCTTTGATTTGGAAATTAAAATAGTGGTCGTATGTTTCGACACGAATGAAATGCGCTCCTAACGGTTTTTCATTTATGTAAGCGGTATAATCGCTGAAACTATTTTCTACAGTTTCATATTCATATTGGTTGTTGGAACTTAAATTTATTCCCAATGGAATATTATTGACATCACTTTCATTGGTTATGAACGATGATGACGTAGTGGTGTTTATAATCGTGCTATGAAAACCAAATTCTGCGCTTTCTCCAGCTTTAAAACCATTTGGAAAGTCTATGTAGAATTCGCCACTCTTTTCTAGGAAATTGTAATCTTGCTTATCAACATGGATTTCCTTTGTCAGAGATTTCAAAGGCACTTTGTTCAGATTTCTGACATCGTTTCTGATAGAGTTTGTATCGTATTCCGAGAAATACTTTTGACGGACTGCTTCGATACAGTTGTTCTTATCAGTGCCAGTGATGAAACCGAACAAAGACTCCCAGATGTCTTTGTTGTCCGGCTTGTTGTAACAAGCCGTGACATCGTTGTAGAATTGTTCATCAATCGTATATTTTACGAGCCATCTATCTTCAGAGATTTCTCTGAAATAGTAGTGAATATATTTATCCATCATGTCTTGTTTTACAATTAATATGTCATTACTACTCGCAAATACATAACTGCTCGCAAACGCAGTCGGCATTACAAACATCACGGCAAGCGCAAATAACATCAGTTTATTTTTCATTATGCGCCAACCTCCATAGGCCGTTTAGATGCTATGAACATCGCAACTATTATCACGATGCCCATGATCAAAGCTACAGTCGGCAGATATGACATGATCTGATTTGTGAATGTCATCTGCGCGGCTTGCGCTGAAAGTTCCGGCGTAGTGGTTATAGCATTGTACACATTTGCTAATTGGGCAGCTATCACTATGACTACCAGCACAACGAAAATGGAAGGAATGATAAGCACCGGATGTGAAGGTATAAGGAATGCCATTACTGCGGCGGCGATAAGCAGACCAATCATAATCAAAGGCATCATCGCATCGAAAATCAGCATCGCACTCTGGCCTTGTTCGATGATTGTAATATTGATAAGTCCAGTTTCGTTTGCGACAGTATGGACTTCGGCGAGAACTTTCTCTCCTACGATTATGAAAACTCCAAGCGTCAGCACTACTATTAGAATCAGCAATACATCAAGCACAGATCCTTTCATGTTTTACCTCTAGCTATATCAAACTTTTGATAAGTTCGTCAAACGAGCGTTTTCTTCGTTGGACTTTTAGTATAGATAATCTCTCCCAACTTAGCTCGGAAAGCTTGATTATCTTAAATTTAGTAGCAAGCGACATAACATAATGAATGCAACGATAAGTATAAATAGTTATACTATAATGTGTTATTATGACAAACGGATCTGTAGTCGCTTCTGTTTCTGCACCTGCTGTAGTTGCTGTAAAAACTGCAAAAGTTTTATTCGATCCTACAGGCAGACCTATCGTACAACAACTTGTGAACGGAAAGGTTGTATCTTCAGTAAGACTTCTTGGCGGTAAGGTTTCTGCAAGAGTTGAACACGAAGGGCAAGTTTATGATGTTCGCCACGAAGTAGAAAAGACAACAGAAGGTGTGATACACAAAGCAGTTCCAACATTAGTATCGAAACCTGAAGCAATGATAACTGCGCCAATATCAATTATGCCTACAGCAGAAGCACCAACGATTGCGCCAGCCGCACGCATGACGGCGGCGGAACAAATGAAAGCGTTGGGATTCGGAGTTGCTCCAGAAGAAGCATACAAACCATCTACTATTCCTACATATTTACAAAGAGAACGAATAGGCATGGTCGAACCGACAATCGGTGGCTTGCCTTATATGACTATAACAGAAGCAAAGCCGGAATTGTTCAGAACCGGATTTATCACGCCAGAACTTGCAATCGCAAAAGAAACTGGTCTTGCGGTCTGGGGAAGGCCGCCAGCAGAGCAGATTCCTTTTATTATGGCTACTGCGCCGCCATTGCCGAAATTGCCTTTGCATGAAGAAATCAAGAAGGGCGTAAAGGAAACATTTGGGATAGCAGAACCGATTACATTTGCCGAAATAGAAGCTCGCGGATATAGAGCAGAAGATGTCGGGCGAGGAGTAATTGAATTTGTCGGAGGAGCTGTAGCCGGAACACTTCTGTTGCCAGTAACTACGGCAGAATTTTTAGGAGGGATTATCACTAAACCAGTTGAAACTGTTGGCGGAATTCTACCGAGTATAAAATATGCGTTTGGAGCACCAGCAAGACTTGGAGAATTTGTAGCACCTGCATTAGCTACTTATGGCGTATCAAAACTAACCTCATATTTGAGAGAACCAGTCACATATCCAAAAGTCCGTGAAGTCGCTGTGTTCGGAAAGCCAACCAAAGTTATAGTACATCCCGAATTCGAAGAGTTGTTTGCGATAAAAGGAAAGGTAAGTCTAATCAGAGAAGTAACGCCGGCAGTTACACGCGGCCAGTTGTTTTTGCAAAAAGCATTTCCAGCAGTTTTCAAACCAAAAACTGAACTTTATCTTGGCGGAGCAAAGTTTGTAGGAGTTGGAATTGCAGTCAGAGAACCATTCCCTCAAGCAATAATAATCGGCAAGGCAAAAATCCCGATGCCGAAAGGTCTGAAAGAAATTCCATTCATAGCAAAGAGAGAAATAGCATGGGAAGCTCCGCTTAAAGTCGGAAAATTGCGTGGTATGGAATATGGATTTCTAGAAGCGGAAAAAATTGGAAAAGTTGTGGCGGCTGGGCGCGGAAAAGCTTTACAACTTGGTAGGATTGAAACTCCATTTGCAATCAAAGAGTTTGAAGCATTCAAAGAAATCGCTGGAGTACAAAAATTAAAAACAGCACCGGTTTATATCCAGAAAAGAATGGGAGAGTTCGAAATCATACGCCCTAAAGTAGAGTTTGCGAAATTATACGAAGTAAAACCTGCAAAGGCAATAATTACTCCAAAGCCGCCAGAAGTAATAGCTAGGCCAGTTTTGCCTGAAAAGCCGATATTCTATTGGGAGCAACCTGCGATGTTTAAAGCTCCGCCAGTGAAAGAAGCTATATTCGCTCCTCAGATTTTAGCAGAACGTGCGCCGAAACCAGTTGTCGCATTTGCTCCTCAAGTAGCGGAAGCTGTTGTTAAGATTACTACTGTGAAAAGGGCAGTCGGAGTTATGCCAGAAATTAAACTGGCTTTAGGAGAAGTCGCCAAACCTATAAGCAAAATGTTTCCATTGATAATAAAAGAACTTCCGATACCAAAGGCGATTTTTGCACCGCTTTTTGTTCCTCCAATACTAAAAGAAAGAGTTGTGACTACTGAAAGGTTAGCGCGAGTTACAAGAGTTCAACAGATTGTTGGAGAACTTCCGAAAACTGTATTGATGCCCAAAACTCTTGAAATGCAAAAGTGGATGATAGAACCAATATTAATACCTAAAGTAATTCCGCGAGTGACTACGCGACAAATTCAAAAAATAACTCCGATTACTGAAACTTTGATAACAACTATTCCAGCTATCACGACAATTCCGCCGATTTTTGCTCCGACAATTCCTAGATTGCCTATTGCTCCATATCTTCCGAAAGTACCGTATGATGTTCCGCCTATTTTTAGGACGGCATATAAACTTCCAAAGCGCGCTCCGCCAAAACTAGCATACAAGCCATCACTTTATGGTTTAGAATTAGGAGCGCGCATACGCAAAGCTCCACGCTTTGTAGCTGGCGGAGTTGTTGGGATTAGACCGATGGTTATTGTGCCGCGTGCTAGGCCAAGCCGTGCTCCAGTTGCACCGCCACGCAAACGTGAGAGCGCATTTGGATTTTTGCGCCGGACGGCAGTGTTTCTTGGCGGAACTGCAAAGCCGCCGATACCGACTGCGAACATAAGAATGCGTATGCCAAGCTTTACTGCGCGCACTCCAAAAAGGCGTATGCCGGATTTGAGAAGGTTATTGTAATGGCGAAGATGACATTCAGTAAAGGAAAGTTATCACGATTTGAGAAGTACTTGGAACATATCGAAATTCAAGAAGCTAAAGAACTAGGAGCTACTAACATAATTGATATAGGCAAGCACATCGGAATAACGTATCCGTCTGCACAACTCAAAGTCAAGAAAATAAGATAGCATATCTTTAAATATTATATTTAATACAACGATTAATTGAGGGTGGGCTTTTTGAAGCTAGCCTTCTGATAGTGATGCTATGCCGAAAGTTTCTAAGAAAGCGCGAAAGTTCATAGCCAGATGGGTTAAGCATGAATATGTCGAGCGCGGCAGACCAATGCGACAAGCTCAAGCCATTGCATATTCTAAAGCGCGCAAAGCCGGATATAAAGTGCCGAAGAGAAGATGATGTAAATGGCAAAATATCGAGTAATGATAAAGAGTTTATTTCCTGCCAGTCCAAAAGCCGCAAAGAAAGCAAAATATCGCCAGTGGGGAAAATTGTTTCCAACAGAAGCAAGTGCTCGTAAATTTCTAAAAAGAACTGTACCACTTGGAAAAACTGATTTTGGAACTAAAATATATACTGCAAAAATATTGCGCAAGAAATGATAAAATGAAAGTCATCATTCACGCCAGCAAAAAATATGCGTGCTATCTTGCGAAACATCTGGCAAAAGAACATCCTCGTACAAAAAATCATATAACGGTGAGAAAATAATGTCATTTGGTAAGTGGTTTGCAAAACGAAAAGCTAGTGCGGCAGAGAGCAGAGCGTTTCGAGAAGAGTTGGAACGCGAAGCTAAAACAGCGCGGCGTAAAGTTTATTCTAAAGAATATGTGAAAGAAGCCAGAAAGCTTGCTGTTGCTACTGCTAGAAAAGAAGCCGTGAAAAAATATGCTCCGCGACCAAGTTTGATGGGGCAAGTTCTAGGCGGCCTGACTGCGCCGCCATCACATGCACGCAAGCGGAAAGGCGAGCGAAGTATCGCTGAAAATCTTGCCGGATTTGCGATGGGCGAACCGCGAGTTTCTCGAAAGAAAGGAAAGGCGCGTGACATAACAGAATTACTATAAGGCGACAACAATGTTCGGAGTAGAGCCACAGCCAAAATGTGACCATCCTAAAGAATTCCAAGAACAAGACGATACTCTATTGAGATGCTTGCGTTGCGGAGCAACGTTGGCGGTATTGCAATGATCTAGATTTGCAAGACTTGCAAGAGAATTATGTTTCTTTAGATTTTCTTCGAATGACAACTTCCAGTTTGCCAATGAATAACCAGTTCGTTTGGTTTTGAGAACGTTTTGCCGCATGGTTTGCATAATTGCATCGTATCACTTTGTTTTTATACGATAAAATCTTTATATACCTCATACATCAAATATAATCTGACATGATTTGACATGCTGATATGATATGACACGCATTAAAGTTCTTCTAACAAAACCAAATGGTATAATCCTAAAATACGAAGGCGAAGAAATATCTATTTCTAACGGCGTTGTAGAGTTCATTGATGAGATGACCGGCAAACATCTCAAGCTTCCGCTTTCTGAATGTCAAATCGAGGTGCTAGGATGACGTTTGCAAAATTTGTCGCTCTGAACTGGCAATTAATTGCGGAGACGATTCAAGATGTTGGTAAGTTATCCGATGGCTTTGTGCCGTTCACGACACTTATAGATGTGTTTAGAATTGAAACCGAAAAGAGCGTAATATTTTTCAACAAGCTTCATGAACTTGTCGGTTTGGGAAAACTGCGAGTACATCCGAAAAACGTAACATGGTTCGGGCTTATAGAAAAACAAGATGATTCGATTAATCCAACCCAATTCTTTGCGGCAAAAATAAGTAACAATGGCGAAGAAACTATCGGGGCATTTATACCGCAACGGCTAGGCGATTACTTGATGGAGCATGATAATTTTATGACGATGCGCGACAACGATGACTTGTATTTATATGACAAATCTTCCGGCATATGGATTCTTTCCGGCGAGCCGTTGATACGCTCCGAATGCAAGAGATTACTGGGAGAATTCTGGAAAAGCCGTCATGCGTCTGAAGTGGTTGATTACATCAGAGCCGCAACATACAAAGACAGAACCATTTTCGTTCCGCAAGAGAATTTCGTTCCAGTCAAAAATGGGATCATAAAGATAGACACAAGCGAGATGATACCGTTCAGTCATGAATATTATTTCCTTAATAAAATAAACGCCGATTACAACCCAGACGCAAAATGCCCTTTGGTTGAGAAGTTTCTTTCAGAAGTCATGGATGAGCGCGGAACTGCGCTCTTTAAAGAAATAGTGGCATATTGCTTGCATCCGCGACATAACATCCATACGGCGTTCATGTTTATCGGAGAAGGATGCAACGGAAAATCTATCGCGCTTGGGCTTATCCGTACGTTCTTAGGAAACGAGAATACGCGATCATTGAGTCTGCAAGAAATCGTCTATAACAGATTTTCGATTGCAAACCTTTATGGAGCATTGGCAAACATCTATCCCGATTTGCCGAGCCAGTCTATAAAAAATACCGGCGTATTCAAAGGGCTGACCGGCGAAGATTTCTTGTCAGCCGAAAGGAAATTTGGCGGTCATTTTGGTTTCGTGAACAGGGCTAAACTGATGTTTTCATGCAACAAACTGCCCGAAACTGACGATGAAACCGATGCTTATTACAGACGTTGGAGATTTATTGTGTTTCCAAACTGTTTTGAAGGCAAAGAAGATCGCACATTGCTCAATAAACTTACAGTACAGAACGAATTATCCGGTCTTTTAAATATTGCTCTAGACTGCCTGAAGCGAATACAGACTGACGGTTTTTCCGATCCGCCGCAGACAGATGACATCCGCGAACTTTATAAACGCCTTTCAAGCCCGATTGATGCCTTTATACAAGACTGTATTGAACATGATAATTCGTCATGGCTAGAAAAGGAAAAGCTCTACAACGCTTATATCTCGTACTGTGATGAACACCACTATCCCAGAAAACAAATGAATGCTTTTATGCGCGAATTTAGAACGAAAGTAACGGTTATGGATTATAGGCCGCAGACTGAAGATGGGCGCATCCAAGCATTGTCTGGAATCAAGTTAGTCGGTACAATTTCGGCTAATAAAACCATTATTAAAAAGCCGGATACCAGTTTAATAAACATAGAAGGACGAGTTGAACCAGAATCCGTCAGGGATGCGTCAGGGTTTCAGAAAAACCCTGACGCATCCTCCATGCCCAAATTGACAAATAGACCGCAAGAATCGCATCTACAGACTGCGTCAGGGATGTCAATGATAACCCCTTACCTTAATGTTTTAAAAAAAGTAGATTGTAATAATATATTAAAGAGGGGTAAATTCACTGACAACCCTGACGTAATTGGCGATACATCATCTAATAACGAAGTTTGCCCCAAATGTAACCAGCCGCGCAAAGAAGGCGCGTTTTATTGTGAATGTGATGAGAATAACCCACACTTCTTTGCCACATCTGCTAGTAAAAAGGACGTTTTAAACTAAAGAAAGCTTTATATATCAAAGAAGTTAAATAATAAACAAAGAAAGAGGCGATTTAAAATGAGTAAAGAAAACATCGAGCAAATGTTAAACGAAGAGATAAATACATGGATTCCTAAAGAGAACGAATCCATCATAGGATTTCTGAAAGAGAAGCGCGCCGGAGTCGGCAAGTTTAACAGCATACTTTATGTTCTAGATGTTGATGGCAAGCTGTACGGAATCTGGGGATCAAGGCAAATTTGATAAGAAAACAAAGGAGGTTATAAAAATGCCAAAGGGAAAATGCAGTAAATGCGGAAACGCACCAAACAGTTTTGCACACAGAAAAGCGTGCATGGAGAAACGAGAAGAATCCAAACCGGAAGAACCGAAGCAAGAGGGCGAACAATGCATACAACCTGTCACGGATGCGAAGAGCCAACCAGAAAGTGTGGCCGCCTCTTCAGAGTAACCAATCCACGCGGAACGGTTACTAGATGGATGTGCAAAAGATGCAGATGGTTCTATGCAAACAGACGACTCATGGAAAGAAGTTATGCTTGATGCCAAGCTTTATTCAACCGGCGAACTCGATGCTATTTCAGATGCCCTTTCTCAAAGCGGTTACATCTGCGATCTCAAAGAGATGTTTGGAGAGCTTTTTTTCCTTGCAAAGAAGTAGTATATAAAGAAATACCCATCGGCTTTAAATACTTATACATCCATGTATAGCATAGATGTAGTGCATCCATGAGATGCAAAACATCGTAAAAATAAAAGGTGATATGATATGAAGCTAAAAGACATCTGCAAAGAACTTCGAGAAGAAGTAGAAGGTTACAGAGCAACTGCAAGAGAGGAAACAGCCAAAGGGCACAAAGTTATAGCATCAGAGTACGGCGCAAGGCGAGCATTACTCGAAAGAGTTTTGGAAACGATTGAATCGTCAGATGAAATGAAAAAGATAATGGTGATTGACATGGCAGAAGAAAAGGTCATGCGGATGCCCAATAGTTTCCCGTTGTGTGAAGTCTGCAACAAACCAATAACAGAAGACTACTATATCATAGATACTACGAATCCAGAAAAGGCACGACACTACGGATGCCGTCACGGTGGTAACTAATGAGATTCGACTTTGCATTCAGCTTCGGATTCACACTATTCGAGAAGAAAGAGAAGGCGAGAAAATGATTCAGAACAAATTCAAACTCCCAACCTGTCACTGCATCCGTTGCGGCCATGACTGGCATCCGGCGAAAGAAGAGCGTCCGCGCACTTGCCCGAAGTGTAGAAGTCCGTATTGGGATAAGCCAAAAGGAGTTAAAAAGGCGAAATAAATGTGTGAAAACTTATTTACTGCTGGAATAATGATTGGAGCTTTAACAATGTATGTAATCATTTGGTGTGTAGAGAGGCGAAAATAAAATGACACGAACCAAAAAGCCGAAGCTGATGTTTTCGCCATATACACATAGAGTGTATATTGTTACGACTTATGAGAATTGCGGCGGACATAATTTTATTGCGACAACAAAATTTGACATAACTGATGAATTCAGAAGAATATGCAAATTAAACCCGCCGCTTCCAAAGACGGCAAAGAGGAAAATAAAAGAGGAAAATAAAATGACACCCGAAGAAAAGAAATGCTCATCGGTAGAGGATTGGGATGAATATAAAGAATGGAAGAAACGTCAAGCCTTATTTGTAAGTAAAGTTGCGGTTATGTTTGGAACGGATAAGGAGTTGAAAGAAGCCCACGCTTCCCAGAAATCCGACCTTCTGGCGAAAGTGCTGGAGATGACTTTACGCCACATAAGCCATAAATGTTATTGTTGGCGAATACGCGAATGCGCAAGCGTAATCAATGTTGAAATACAGGATTTAGACAAAAAGCGCATAAGCGAGGAGTTGAAATGAAACGAAAACCAAAATTGCGATGGGAGTGGAGTGTACAGTTTAATGCGTGGTTTCTTACAGATGATATTATTTTGAAGGAAAGTGTATGTATGTCTAATGCTTTTGCTCGATTAATTACGGGTCGGCGCATCCCGAAATTACCGAAGAAGGCGAAGAAATGACAATCCTCCTAGTCGTATCTGATGAAAAGCTCGAATGGACAAAAGCTATGAAGATAGTCGATGCAATCTGCAAAGCGACAAGACTTGAATGTTTCATAGGAACAAACGGAAACATTATCTTTGAAGAACCTAGACTTGAAATGAGAGGTGAATAGCGTGAAAGAATCATTTACGGAAAAAATAAGGTTGAACAACAAGAACAAGGAAAAGCTCGAACTAGTAAATAAAATCATAGAGGAATACTTACAGCAAGGATACAAGTTAACTTTAAGGCAGTTATACTACCAGCTTGTATCTAGAGGTATAATCGCCAATAATCTGCAAGAATATGCTAAGTTGTCGAATCTTCTTGTACAGGGTCGTATGGCAGGAATTGTAGATTGGGATGCGATAGAAGACAGAATACGAGTACCTTTCATTCCCTATTGGGTTGACGATGTTGCTGATGCCATAAGCGATACAATTAATCAATACAGGCTTGACAGAATGGCAGACCAAGATGTCTACATTGAGGTCTGGGTTGAGAAAGATGCGCTTTCAGGAGTGTTAAAAAGAATAACTTCCCACTATCACGTCAACCTCATGGTCAATAGAGGATATAGTTCCTGCACGGCTATGCATGATGCTTTCGAAAGAATCAGAGATAAACAAGACGAAAAGCGATGTTACATTCTCTATCTTGGTGACCACGACCCAAGCGGAGTCGATATGGTCAGGGACATAAGAGCAAGATTGGAAGAATTTGGCGCTGAAGCAGAAGTCATTAGAATTGCACTGACTCAGGAACAGATTAAGAAATTTAATCCTCCTCCAAATCCCGCAAAAATAACAGACCCACGAGCAAAGGGGTATATCGCAAAATTCGGCAACACATCGTGGGAAGTTGACGCTCTCAATCCCGATGTTCTCCACAAGATTATTCGAAAAGCCATCGACGAATTGATTGATGCAGTAAAGTTCAACGCAAAGATAGAACAAGAAGGGAAAGATAGGAAAAAACTAGAGAAGTTTAGGAACGCAAATGTGGGGTAAAACCATGAAAGACAAACTCGGAACAGCAATGTTAATCGGAGTAAGCATACTCGTAATAATGTTTGTGATAGTAGGCATCATATATATGACATCGCCTACGGAAAAGAACTGTATTGCCGATTGCAATGTTGCCGGATTGGAATATGCTTCATTTAAAAACATTGATCGTTTCAGTCAGGCGTTTTGCAAATGCTTGGATAATAGCACGAATATGATTGTTGAGATTCCAGTGAGGTAATTAAAATGACTAAACCAAAACAAAATGATTGTTGAGATTCCAGTGAGGTAATTAAAATGACTAAACCAAAACAAAAAGAATCATGGGTAATCTTCGTATATTGCCGGCACTGCAATCACTTTTTCGCGGACAGTTTGAACTGGGAAAAGGCAAAACAACCGAAGATGAATTGCGGTTTTGTATGTCCGTTTTGCCATACGATTTTGTGGGTGAAATAAGATGGATTATATTCAAATGGTATTAATCAAAGAAGGTAAAAAAACTAATGTTTGGGAAATTAGAACTATCGAAGAATGTCCAACGCCTCTTGGTTATATCAAGTGGTATTCGTCTTGGCGTAAGTATTGTTTCTTTCCATTGGAAGAAACTATTTATTGCCCGAAGTGCCTTAAATCTATAGCGGAATTCATTGAAAATGAAATGTTACAGAGGAGAAAGTAAAATGCCACTCAATAAGCAAAAAGGTAATATGTATCCGTTTGTTACGCATACGTGGAATCCAATACGAGGAAAATGCCCACATCAGTGCTCCTATTGTTATATGAAGCGTTTTAAAGTAGGAGACTTGCGTTTGGAAGTAAAGGAGCTTGAAATAGACTTGGGCAAAAATAATTACATTTTTGTCGGTAGTTCCACCGATATGTTTGCAGATGGTGTACCGACACTGTGGATAAGCAATGTAATCAATAAATGTTGTCATTATCAAGAAAATACCTATCTTTTTCAGTCTAAAAATCCAATACGTTTCATTGGTTTTCTGCCGCAGTTTCCGAAGCAAAGCATTCTTGGCACGACAATCGAAAGCGATATTGATTATGCGGATATTTCTTTTGCACCATCCGTAAAAGAGAGATACGAAGTTATGTCGCATATAAACTTTCGTAAAATGGTCAGCATAGAACCAATTATGAATTTTGATGTTGATAGATTCGTTTTGATGATTAAAATTATTCAACCAGAGTTTGTCAGTATAGGAGCAGATAGTTGCACAAGTAATCTCCCAGAACCAACGCCAAAAAAGGTACATGAACTTATCTCAAGGTTGCAGGAATTTACGGTAGTTAAGATAAAGGAAAATCTAAACAGATTGTTATAGGCGGCGATAAAATACCACTTCAAGAAATATGCGTTCACATAGAAAAAGAGTACGACAAAGATAGCAAGTCATTGTTTTGTCTGGATTGTGGAAAGATACTGAAGCATTATTATGACTGAACACAAGGATCAAACAGCATGTGATGATTGCTTTAAATGTGCAATCCATGACGAAGGATATTGCGATGGCGCGCCAAAGAAGTGTATCAGATGGGAGAGAATCCGTTAGATGCAAAATTCTGCATGGAATGTTGTTATCCGATAGAGGAATGTAAATGCGCAAGTCGAAGGGACAAAAGTTTTTAAGAACCGCCGACATCATGGCAGTGCTTGGCATTATGCTATTGCTCGGCGCACACTTTGTCACGCAAGTAGCGATATGGTCTATGAGAGATTATGGCGGAGAAATAATAGCAGTCGCACAAGCATTCGAAGCCAATCCAGCCGCGATGTCTTTACTAACATCCACAACCGGCATCGCTACTATCATAAGTTATGTCATCCAACCAGCTCTGTTGTTTGCTGGATATTATCTCGTGCGCAGAAAGTATGTGAAAGTTGATAGAGTAGTCGTATTATTTATGGCCGCGTTTCTCTTATTTGCCGGTCTGACTAATTTTCTCAACGATTTTGGCGCGCTTGTCGGGTTGATGATGTGAAAGTCCTCGAACTCTTTAGCGGCACAGAATCGTTCTCAAAGGTATTCAAAGAGCATGGGCATGAAGTATTCACGATAGACAACGATCCGCAGTTCAATCCTTCGCTCTGCATAGACATGCTCGATGTCACGCCAGAGTTGATACGCGAGAAGTTCGGGCAACCCGATGTCATCTGGGCAAGTCCGCCTTGTCAATGTTTTAGTGTAACTTCTATTCGGCATTATTGGACAGATGGAAAACCAAAGAACGAAAAGGCATTGCATGCCATCAAAATAGTAAAGCATACGGTTTGGCTTATCAAAGAATTAAAGCCAAAGTTTTGGTTCATCGAAAATCCTCGCGGTATGCTTCGCAAACAACAATTTATGCCACAGCCACCAATCAGGAAGTTCGTGACTTACTGCCAATACGGCTTGCCATATATGAAGCCAACAGACATATGGACAAACCTTTATTTATGGCAACCGAAGTCATGCAAACCGTTAAAGTCATGTCATGAATCTGCATCACGCGGTGCGAAAACTGGAGTGCAAAGAACCACAACCTGCGCCAATATGATTTTGACCGCAGGTTGTGGTAAAGGCGGCAAAGACAAGCGATATTCGGATGCTACACGGCGTGGTATCGTTCCGAAAGCATTATGCGAAGAAATCTATAACGAGATTGAAAAGGCGGAACAAAAATGAACTGCGAAGATGCGATTGAGATTTTGATAGACATTCAAGAAGGGATACGCGATTATGAGATGCGCGGCAAAATCAATGATATTATAAACTGGCTGAAGGACGAATTTGGTGAAACAAGTGCCTAAACCATGCGGCTGTTCAGAAGGAGCAAACGTACAATTCTGTTGGAAGCACACACTACTTTTTGGAGGTTTTGTCAGTCTTGGAACTATCGGGGTTTTCGTCATCCTTTATTTCGTCTTTTAACTCTTGCAGGGCTTCTTTTTTTAGATTGGCCGCAATCAGAGTATATAGAAGATCGCGTTTGAGAAGGATTAAAGTCGTCATCAAACCCATGCCAATAATAATTCCGAATAAGGCAGAAATAAAGTCCATGCGACCACAAGCTTTAATTATCCACGCCAATATATATAAAGCTATGCCGCGAGTTGTATTTAAGAGCAAGTTTTGCACGATGTCGGCCAAACAAATACGCAACCGGCTGGTGAAAAAGCAAGTCGTAAAAGATGTATGCGGGGATTGCTTCTATTTTCCATTCGTTCTACCAAAACATCACAAGAATATAATATTTTGTTTGGGTTGTGGTAAAGAATTAAAAGAGTAAAGATAAGAAAAAGAAAAAAAGCATTTCTTATTCTGCTTTCAAAACAGTTTAGATTGCGCCACGGCCTCTCATCGAGAAGAACGCAAACAGACCGATTATGACAGCGAATACAACCACGACTACGATGACTGAAAAGAAGTCACCGTAAGTACTGAGCGCGGACAATCCTTGCCCAGTGATGTTGTAGTCTGCCGCATCTGTAGTCTGTGTTCCCTGAATGGTCTGAAGCACTGTTGCTCCTACTGCAACGACCAGTATGAGCAATAGCACTGCGATGGCACTGTTTGAAAGGCCTCCTAATGCTTGACCTTTTAGTTTTGTCATCTCTATCACTTTAGAAACATCATCCAAAAGTTATATTTAAGCATTTGCTATCAAAGTGAAAGCTTTTTATAGTGGGCAAGCGATATATTTATTATGCCATCCGAAGAGGAACAATTCCAAAGAAACACAGAAAGTGAAGCAGAAATTCAAGATGATGGATGGAGTCCGACATCAGAAGCGCAAAACCAAGAGCTTACAAGATGGCAATTAAACGCCGATGACATTCTAGAATTCATAGAGCACGAATTGCGCGGCCAAGATTTCGATTATACTCAACGCACATGGCTCGCAAGTGGTGAAGCTGTATTAAATGAACGCGGAATCCGTACAATAATAGGAGTTGTCCGGCATCACGTTAATAAAGTAATGTTTCTTTCCAATCTCGAAGATCAGCAGATTTATGATATGATGTATAATCTTTCGAACAATCTTGCACAACTATTGTTTAATAATGGAGATGAGTTCGGGCTTGATTGGGCAAGAGGGCATCAAAGCAGTTTGATAGATAATGTCTGCGATCTTGTATTTGCCGGCTTGCGCAAAGCATATGGCGAAGGCGAGCGCAAGTTCTTGGGTTCGCACACTCGCATATTGCACCGCATAGACGAATCGCCACAGCAAACAAAGCAAAAACGGTTCGGATTGTTTTAAATGAGGTTGTAAAATGAGGCGTATAGAAAGATGTCCAGTTCATAATGTCAAACTACAGTGGCGTGCTACACTAATGACTAATAAAGAACATATAGAGCGTTTTCATTGTAGTAAATTTCCAAATTGTGATTTCTATGTGGCAATACATACGCCATCACTTATAGCTAGTTTAAAAACTAAAAGAATCAAAAAGAGGTTTTGAATAATGCAAATTGACAACAAAACGATGATGGTCGCTTTTGCATTGGGAATAATCGTTCCATTTTTACTGATGTTCTTTGTGTTTTCTGCCGCATTCTTTACATGGATTGGAGTTCTTTTGATAGTCATGATAGAACTAGGCATATTCATGTCGGTGACTTTTGTTGGAAGTTACCTTGCATATGGAGGTTTTCCAATCGAAGTCACTATTTTTGAAAAGCGTGCAAGTTCTATTTACATAAGCAGAGATAGAGCAAAGCGGATCGCCGGTGCTGAATCCGGCAAGTTCGCATACTTCTTGAAAACAAAGAAAATCAAAACCAAGCCGATAGACATATCGTTTCTTTATACTGGCACACGCGGACAGAGTTATCTTCTTCTATTCATGCCACAGATAAACGAATTCCATCCATTGACAATCGAAGATGCCGGCAATCTTAAAATAACTCCAGAGAACGCTCGTTATTGGTATTCCGAGCAGTTGCGCCGCAATGCAGAACGATGGAACAAGAAATTCGGGTTTGAGAAGTATGCCGGCATGATACAACTAGGTATGACAGGCCTGATCATCGTGCTTTTACTATATGTTTTCTTGGGGCAGATGCAGGGCGTGGTAGCACAGATCAACGGAATCACTGCCGCACAGACAGAACTGACAAAAGAAATCACAAAACTGCTCGAAATCATGTGGCCGTCATTGTCGGGAGGTAATGGTTCTCTTCCATTTTTGCCCACATAGTACACTTGATGGGATTGCGGTGATATGAGTGGGAGATGTTTTAGGAAACTTCGGAATAGGAGGAGATTTCGGAGAAAAGATTTTTGACATAGCTAAAGACGTTGCACCGCCTATTCTGCTTGTCGCTATTGTCGGGATTGTAGTAGCGATGGTGATTTTAACCTATATCATGTTAAAACAAAGGCGAGAAGAATGGTAGGAACTGCTCCTAAGAATGCTAAAGATTTCGGAGAATGGCTAGAAGAGAATCCCACTCCGCAAGCGAGCCAGTATGTAGATTTACAGTTTCTTATATTGCGCCAGATAGACCGTTGCAATATCCTTTTGAGCGAAGGTTCTGCGTATTATCATTTAGCCGTTGATGCCTTCGAAAATACGATAGCTCCATATCTGGATGAAGAGTATTTTAAGAAATGTAAAACCATTAGAGATATAATTAAAAAACGACTAGATGCGACAATCAACAAATCTGGTCAGATAGATGGCGTAACACATAGTAATGCCAAGTTCTATCAGGCAAAACATAAATTCAAACTCCTTATGCACGCGGCAGAACGCGCTGGCTTATTGCCGTCTAAATCATTAGAGATGACTTTAGAATGATACGAGTACCAAGAAATTTTCTTACAATGCACATCAAAAAGCGTTTGCAAAACCTGAATCGTAACTGGCTTGCAGTCATAGTTGGGGAAACTGGGAGTGGAAAAAGCTTTCTAGCCCTAAAGCTTGGGCAACTTATTGATCCAGAGTTTAATATAACTAAAGTAGTATTCTCTCCAAGTGAATTCATGGAACTTATTACTAGCGGTACATTGAGAAAAGGCGATTGTATTGTATGGGATGAAGCCGGAGTTTCAGTTCCAGCGCGTGAATGGTATAGCATAAGCAACAAGTCTATCAATTACATAGCCCAGACTTTCAGGCATGATAACTTGGCAGTGATTTTCACAGTTCCAAACTTTGATTACATAGACAGCCAACTTCGAAAACTCTTTCACACTTATATAGAAACACAGCACATCAATCGCATTAAAAAACTTTGCCGCGTCAAGTGGCTTAACATCAGTTATGATGGTCGCATGAAGAAACTTTACATGAAGTACCCAAGAGTCAATATACGCGGCGTGGACTACAAGATAAAAAAGGTTGGAATCGGTTTGCCGACACAAGAACTTATAGATGATTACGAAAAAAAGAAGAGAAAATTCACGAACAAACTAAAGAGAAGTGTGCAAGGAAACATAAAAATGGCAGAAGAACTGCAAGAAAGGCGAGTTTCTGTATAATATAAAACAATGTTGAAAAAAATGTTTCAAAAGAATAAAACAATCAATAAATTTAAATATTAAGACGGTCTATACGAGAATGTTGCATATGAATTTTTCTAACCGATGTGAGCTATATGATTACAGAAAGAATGCAGAGAAAAGGTAGGCATAAAGAGCTAGATGATGGCGACATCAAGGCCATCTATAACGCATGCAGATTGAAAAGCAAAGGTCTTGTGTTGTTTCTCTGGCTTACCGGATGCAGAGTTTCCGAAGCATTGGAGATGCACAAGGTTGATGTATTGTATAATCATCCTTATTATATATTCAAAGTTCCAACAAAGAAGCATGGAGTTATATTAGAACAACGCCCGATTTATGTCAGAGAAAATCATCCATTTATGGAAAGACTTAAAATATATCTAGATACAAAAGAAGGAGAAGAGTCGCTTTGGAATATGCACCGATCTAGTGTATGGAGGCACATAGTTGAAGCCGGTCAGTTAGCTGGCGTTGGAAAAGTATGGATACATTTTATACGGCATTCACGATTAACTGATTATGCTAATAAAGGCGGCACAGCCAGCGAACTTAAAAAATTTGCTGGATGGACACATATTCATATGGCAGATGTTTATTGCAGAGAACATGACGCGGCCACTAAGAATCTAGCAGATAAAGACATCAAAAAGGAATGATAAAATGACAAAGGAAATACCTTTAACTCAAGGATTCGTTGCTCTTGTAGACGATGAAGATTATGAACGATGTATGAAATATAAATGGCATGTAAGTAAACATAAAGACTGCCGAACATTGTATGCAAAAGGATATGGGGGAACAAGCAACGGAAAATACATAACATTAAGTTTACATAGATTTATTTTAAATCCGCCGAAAAACATGCAAACAGATCACATAAACTGTAATGGTTTGGATAATCGTAAAGCCAATCTTCGCATAGTAACATCAATACAAAATAAACAAAATGTAAATAAATACGAAAATAATAATAGTAAATATAAGGGCGTTTGTTGGCATAAGCGAAATAAAAAATGGATAGCTCAGATTTGTCACAATAAAAAACGAATTTATCTCGGTCTTTTTACATCCAAAATCGAAGCTGCTCGCACATACGATAAGAAAGCAAAGGAATTGTTTGGGGAGTTTGCAAAACTTAACTTCCCATAGGTAATAATCTAGAATAAAAACTTTATATACTTCTACAGCTAATATGATAGCATAGTGATAGCATGGCATACGAGTTCATAGAGAAGCGTGAAATCGAGAACCCCGAAAGCAAAGAAAAGATATGGCATTATTTATGCAAACACTGCGGATCAGTTTTATTCTCAGTCAATCCCAAATTGCTGAATTTCATACTGGCATTTGAAAACGAAATTGCCAAGCCCGAAGATAAGCCGGATGTCCAAGAAGTTATGCCAGACGATACCCCACAAGAAGAAACAGAAGTTATAGAGGACATCGAAGAACTGCTACCAGAACCGATCAGACCAGCTAGCAATCTACCAGAGGCAGAGAACAGGCCAGCACAGCCAAGCGAAAGGCAAATGCCGTCACCTCGTTTGCCTTCACAACCTTCCCAGCTTCCTTCTAATATACCAACAGTGAAAGGTGCTGGCCATTCTCCGCCAATCAAAGCTACAGATATAATGGAAGCTGGCAATGAAGAATGGAAAAAGAAACAAGAAAGGTTAAAAGAACTTAACAAACCGACACCGAAGTTCTGCAAGTGCATGAAGTGTGATCACCAGCATGTAGATGAATGCCGCGTTGCCGGATGTAAGTGTTGTGAAAAGGCAGAAATGGAATAGTCTATGCCAAATAAATCCGATGCCCTAATGATATGCAAGACCATCCGAGAAGAGCAGAGAAAGCATAGACATCTCATGCGTAACCTTATTCTCGATGTCATTTGGATGTTTGCCGGACTTTATGCGCTGACAGAAGGATGGAAGGCGTGGATCACGTTTAGTCTAACGCCGTTGCCAAGTTTGCTAGTATATAGTCTTACGATGCTGGTATTCGGGATGTTCATGTGGCTTTGTTATCTTCATTCCGTTTTCAGAGAAGCCAAATGCCCGATATGTTTTGAGAATAAAGCTGATAAAGGGAGGGAAAATAAAAGATGAACGAAATTATTGAAAGCATACAGAACGCCAAATGTTCTTTTTGCAAAAGAGAAGCAAAATATATTTGGATAAAAACGTGGTTACTTGGATTGCATATAAGAGGATTGTGTGAAGAACATCGTTTGATGAAATCACATTTGAAATAAATATTTTACAGAACTACAGTGCGTTTGAAAAGATTTCTTCTCTTCCGGCTTGATGGAGGTTGAGTTATATTAACTCCCATGTAAAGCATGGCAAGTGCGCGGCTGGCTTGCGTGAACTTTATCTGTTGTTTGTTGATAGATTCGAATTGTCGTTGCACATCTCGTATTACTTGTATCAGCGAATCATCAATCCTAGCCATGTGTGCGCGGTTCATGCGATCACTTAATAATTGTCATCCGTGATGCCATGCTTCTTTTTCTGTATGTTTTTCCAGTTACGAACTAGAACTTCCAGAATGAAATAGAACACCGTTATTATCGTGACTACAATGAGCATCTGATATACTGCACCCAATACCCCGACTTGCGAATCGGATAGTGCGAGCGTTCTATCGGCCTCGTTCTGCATGTACCATGCTTGCCCTATCATCAAGAACAACGCCATACCTAGAAACATGAATTGTAGAGCTTTGTACTCTTTGATGTTCACAGCTATGTACAACATCAGAAACGCTAGGAAAAACATGACGATTGGGGGGATGATTACGAATATAGTCGGCTTTGTTCGTTCTGGCCAACATTGGTTAGTTCCGCCAGTAGAGTTGTCACAACCATACTGGCATGTTATGTTTTCAGAGATAGTTGTGACATTCGAAACTCCGTTAGAAATTATGGTTATAGTAGTATTGCTTTGAGCAGTCAGATTGCTAAGACACACTGTTTTAGTATCTGCAAACGATACAGCTACCAAAAACAGCATTGCGATTCCAAGCAACATCAATTTGGTTTTCATCATATTATCATCTTAAATTTATCATCTTAAATATCTACGCTTTATCATTATAGACCACCGCAAAAAGTATAAGCATTTGGTTTGACACTACATAATTCAACCTTCAATTCATAAATAGCCTGTTTTAGCAACGCTACTTCAGCATCTAGGCTTATTCCCTGCTCTTGAACTGTTGTATAGATAGGATTGGAATAATGGATTGTTTCGTTATGCACAATTACTATTGTGTCCGTTTCGTTTTCGCTTATCGTTTCGTTCCATAACATGAATACAGTTGAATTTTTATATCCAGAAACAACTTGTTTGCTATATTTGATGCCGGAATAATTGAAAGCACTGTGATTGATTGTACCATTCGCATAAAGATAATCGCTAGCATCCTTTATCTTATCTAATGCTTTTCCTTTTGTTTTGTCATAAACTTGTGTTCTTGTTATGTAACCTGCGGCAGAAACATTTCCTTCCGACCATATTGAAATGCCCGAAACATTTCCAACGACTGTCAATGGATAACTTGGGGAAGCCGTATTGATTCCAACTCTCCCTGTACTGAAATCTCCCTGTATCAAAGGTACTGCATTTATATTAGTTTGCTTAACGATAAACTGATTAGCAACAGTATTGCTTTTTCCAGCTTGGTATCCGATAGCCACAACGTCACTAGCATTATTGTACAAAGCAGATTCCGCACCTATGCCAATTACACGGCTTCCATTATTCCATGAACCTGCATAATAACCTATTGCCGTTTCATAACTTCCAGTATTTATGTAACCTGCAAGATATCCTAAAGCCATCTGATAATTAGCATTATTCAAATAACCTGCGGTATGTCCTATCGCAACTTGATGAAGCCCAGTATTCTGATAACCAGCATAGTATCCTACAGCAGTTTGCGAATCTCCAGTATTTCCATTGCCAGCATCTCTTCCCCAAGCTGTTTGAAAATTAGCAGTGTTTTGATAACCTGCACGATATCCTACTACTGTTTGAGAACTTCCATTATTATATCCACCAGCATAAGCACCTAAAGCAGTTTGAGTTGTTCCAGAATTTGATATTCCAGCATTACGGCCTATAGCAGTTTGGTAATCTCCTATATTTTGATAACCAGCATACCATCCAAGAGCTGCTTGACTTGTTTGAGTATTTTGATAACCTGAATAATATCCTACAGCTGTTTGATAGTCTCCAGCATTACTTAATCCTGCACTACCACCTATAGCTGTTTGCTGAGTTTTAGTATTAAGATAACCAGCACTACGACCAACAGCTGTTTGTGTGTTTCCAGTATTTAAATATCCAGCAGTATTTCCTAATGCTGTTTGGTAATCTCCTGTATTAATATACCCTGATTGAGCACCGAATGCTGTCTGCCCAGTTTTATTATTTTGATAACCTGCTTGATAACCTAAAACACCTTGATTATCACCAATATTCTGATACCCTGCACTAACACCTACTGCTGTCTGTCTAAGACCTTTATTTTGATAACCTGCTTGATAACCTAATGCCATTTGATCACTTCCAATATTTTGATATCCTGCATAATAACCAATAGCAGTTTGCTGTGAGCCATTATTTCCATATCCAGCAAAATATCCTAAAACTGATTGTAAAATACCAATGTTCTGATAACCGGAATAATAACCTATGGCAGTCTGTCTTTGTGTTCCAGAACCAGCACCTACACCAGCATAGACATTGGCATAATAAGCATCAATTCCTTTGGCTATTTTTATCGCAACATTGTTATCTTGATAGTATGCTGAAGAACCATTAATGTTAATTGAATATGCTGTTATGTTATATCCATTAACATCCAGATTTCCAGTCATTGTCCTTGTTCCATCTGTACGAAGATATTGTATGTGGTCATCGTTTGTCAATCCAGTCAATGCACTATGAGATGTTGCGGTAAATGTTCCTCCAGTAGCAAGACTTCCAGCTTGTCTATAATCCGATGCTTCTTGATACGGTGATGCAACATTCTTTAGTATAACTCTGTACAAAATCTTCAGTTCGGCTAAAGGTAAAGTGCCAACACTTAGTGTTGTGAAATCATTATTTGTTCTCGCATTGGCTATATTATTATCCGTTCTCTGTCCGAGCATACACATATATGGAACTTTAATATCGTTTGTTGCAAATACCCAAATAGCCATGAATTGTGAAACTCCTACCGGCGTTAAGACACCGCCGTTATCGTAATACATATTCGTTGCATTTTTGTAGAAATATTGTGTCTGGTTGTACAACCATGTCCAGTTTGCGCCGTTTCTATACAAGACATCACATCTGTAAGATTGCGGTAATATATATTCTATATCTTCATCGTGAATTATTCCGCCTTCAACACTGAATCCAGTATTATTGAATGTCGCGCTTAATCCGGTTTCATATCGAGTTCCAACTGTAGCGTGCATATACTCATGGGTTGCCCAATCCATCGAAACTCCATGCCTCTCATCGCTTACTATAGCACTAGTGCCATTCCAATATATGATTGCCACCATCGCTATTCCTTCAAATTCCCATTCTGTAACTTGTTGTTTTAACGTATTGCCATCATAATAGATGTAGTTAATCCCAATCGTGTTAGGAATCACGATGCTGTCGCTAGTTTTGGTATAGTTTATACCATTTACCCAGTAAGTATATGTCGGACTTCCAGTTATCGTAAGATTTCTTGTAGAATCATTGAAAGAAAGAGTTGAAGTTGTTTTATTTGCGAAACCAGTCGGATCATACACAAGAGTATGAAACATATCCACATATGCTGTATAATTGCCGACTGAAATTCCAGTCAGCAATGAACCATTTCCTATAAAATATGTCGCGCTTGCATTGCCGGCAACAGACAAATTATTTGGAAAGGAATAATCACCACCGCCCCAATCTGATCCAAACGAACCTGCGGTTACGTTTCCAGCCGCGAGATAAGTTGTTGGAGATAAATTCAGCGAGGTTACTGCGCATGTACCATCAGTAAAACAAATACGCCCGACTTCTGAAATATATTTTCCGTTTAGGAACAAATCCGAAATCCAAGAAAGAATTGATATATCTTTATGCTCTGTCGGATAATTATAAACTACACTCGGCGAAGCAAATGCCGCCGGTATCATAAACGCAAGAAACATAATCATTGTACCGATTGCAATTATGATTGCCTCATCATAGATAGATGGTTCTTTCTTTGGTTGTTTAGATGTTATTTCTTTATCCATATCATCCTCTATCCTTTTCGAATACAAGCAAAAACATCGAAGCCAAAAATGCAACGACTGTCACAACTACCGCCGTATCAGTGACCAAGCCGGCAATAGATAGTATTATCGTGACTATCATGATGGAGAACGTGCTTGAGCCAAGCGCGGCCTCTGTTCGCCAAGTCGTCTTGAGCGCGACAAACAGAATGATCCATATGACGAACAGCATCGCCGGCATAAACATTTCATTCGTAACACTATTACCATATTGGAATAGCCCTACTGCCGAAGTCACGTTTGTAGGATCTGCGAATAAAGACATATCTATCACTTACATATCGTACCGCGCCCATGCGCTCAATATAGCGAATATGACTATGACTATAATTAAACCTATCAGCACAGTAGAAACCCAAGCTGGTATTGCCAAAGCTCCGCCGATATTGTTTGGATCGGAAATGTCGCCGACTATCCCAGTCAATGTATCGGCGGATTGAAACGTTAATTTAGCCGTATCTAATGCCCCGAATGCGATGAAGGCCGCTATTTCTAACGGATTTGTCGGCTGTTTGATTTTGCTTTCAAGATCGCTAAGTGTTGATGCTACAGCCGTGCTTCTGTTAAGAAATCCCATATCCGTTGTATTTACTCCATAACGCAGACCAAGACTGCCATAGAAGCCGGATACTCCTATGACTACTCCACTAAATATTATCAGCGTTACAACGATTGCTTTAAGATTACCCATTTTCCAACTCAACCTCTTGATTTTATCGCAATTATGATTCCGACAATTATTATTCCGACTAGTGCCGCGAGTGATATATCAAGCATACCAAGTATGGAACTAACAACCAATCCGGTTATGCCCATAAAGACAGTCACAATCGGATTAAACGAACCGATCATAACTAAAGCGATTATGAGAATCGCAGAGAATAGCAATCCGGCAGTTCCGAATATATTAAGTTGTCCTACGTTAAAACTCCCATCAGCGATTTTGATAGTCAATAATGTACTTGATGCAAACTTGCCATAGAGCCAATAGTAATATGTTCCGTTACCGGCGCTGGCGGCACTGCATGTCAATGTTCCGTTATCGGTTATGCTACTGTTTGTGCATATCGAAACCCAACTCACATTAGATAATTTTTGGATAGTAAGATACATAGTTTGGAGATGAGTAGAACTGTCATCATAAGTGCAAGTCACTATTGCCGTAGCATTGTTGCTCGTACAACTTCCAGCGACTTGTTCGTATATCTCCATGATTTCTGCGAGCGAAGTAACAGTCAATGAATATGTTAAAGTCAATCCTGCCGCGACATCTGCTCCGCCTAATACGCCTTGTTCGATCTCGCGCATGAATTCTCCATCACGATATAGTCTAAACTTATGAAATACTGTATTCATTTTCAGATATGAAAATCCTTTACCATCTCCATCGGTCAAAGCCATAGCTACTATCCTATATACATTTTTGTCTGGATAGAATCGCAATGCCTGTATCACTACACTAGCCGCCGGATTGATTCCGTTGCTCTCTCGGATCTCGAAACTTATCGGCGAAGATAATGTGGTTTCGAGCAAGTATAGACTGATATTATCTGTAACATTATCTACGGTATAGTTCTCCAAAAAGTAATTGCGAGTAGAATAGCTTGTGTTATAGTAACGGATATGAGCATCAACCAAGAAACTAGTTTCATTGTGCTCCAAGCAGATAGGATATGAAACGTTGCCAGTTAAATTAAAAGTATAGTTTCTCTGATATGAACTGCCGTTTTTGAAAGCCCAGAACGTTGCTTCGAATTTGTTTGCAGTCGAAGATAGGTTCGTACTATTTACTATCTTGTCATCTTCTTCAGTATAAAATGTAAAGTTAAACGCTGGCAAAGTGGCGTTGCCGGCACATAGTGCAAGAATCATTTGCTTTACCGTTA
>Ga0315294_10000867_pt1 | contig 32904 bp, 27 predicted proteins | sample YL17G13_40_MG_FD_203626 | JGI IMG/M metagenome (GOLD analysis project Ga0315294, IMG submission 203626) | Sediment microbial communities from Yellowstone Lake, YNP, Wyoming, USA - YL17G13_40 | ecosystem: Environmental > Aquatic > Freshwater > Lake > Sediment | place: USA: Wyoming | collected...
TCTAAAACTATATGGCAAATTTATTTCGCAGGCTGAAGCTCAGTTGAGTCAAATGACCTGCGGCTACCATGGTTAGAATCATCAAATAGTAAATAGGAGCTTTCGTATAGATTAAGTTCCGATGGAGCGTCCCAGAAGGAGCGTAAGATATGCCAACTTATGAATATGAATGTGAAAAGTGTCATCACCAATTTGAACAGCTTCAGAAGATAACAGATGAGCCGATTAAAACCTGCCCGGTTTGTGGAGGTGAGGTCAAAAGATTGATCTCCGGCGGTGGAGGATTTTTGTTCAAGGGAAATGGATTTTACACCACCGACTATCGCAGTGAATCATACAAAAAGAGGAAGAAAGAAGAAACTGGCTCAATCACCAAAGAGGATAAAAAGACGGAGACCTGTGTAGGGAAAGAACCGGCAAAGAAAAAATAAAGGCGGGTATTCGGATTTATTAGCTCAAAAAATTGTTGTCACAAGAGGCGAGAGTTTTTTCTCGCCTTTTTGCATTTTGGTCATTGTCCTTAAATTCCCTCTCCCTTGTGAGACTATGTCACAATGTAGCGGTGCGATTCATCGCACACAACATATAAAGTCGGATAAAGGTTATCAATTAAATACATTGACATTTCTGGGCACTTACCATCGGGTGAACCTGAAGGTTCACCCCTACATACGGACAAGGGTTGGGATGTAGGGGTGGAGCTTCAGCTCCACCCAAATTCAGATTCTATCTTTGTAAATCTATTTGGTTGAAGACCATAATCCGACCGCTACAATATAATGTGTAATTATTTCCCGAAACCAAATTATAACACACCCCTCTGTGGAGAGAGGGGAGGGTGAGGGGGAAATCAGAGTTGACAAAATAGATTCCTGAGTTTATTTTGTTTGTGTCTTTTATGAAATTGCGATGGAGGACATGATATTCTATGGCGCAGAAAGACTATTATGAGATCTTGGGGGTATCCGAGAAGGCAACCCCTGATGAGGTCAAAAAGGCTTATCGCAAATTAGCCAAAAAATATCATCCGGATGCAAACCCCGGAAATAAAGCGGCTGAGGAGAAGTTCAAGGAGATCTCGGAGGCGCATGAGGTACTCTCCGATCCTGAGAAAAAAAGGCAATACCATCAACTCAGGGAGATGTCCAAAAAAGGATATGCCGGCTTCGAAGGCGTAGGTGAAGATATATTCCGGGGAAGACCTGGGAGAGAAAGAACCTTCACTTTTGAGGATTTGGGTGGACTTGGTGGTTTAGGTGACATTTTCAGCTCCTTTTTTGACTTAGGTGAAAGAACCAGACAGCAAGGATGGGGACCCCAGAAAGGTGCTGATCTGTATACAGAAGTTGAGATACCATTTGATCAGGCAATCTCCGGAGGTAAAACCATAATCGACGTCAAGAAAGAGGCGACCTGCCCGGTTTGTAAGGGTTCGGGTGCTAAACCAGGGACCAAGCTTTCTACCTGTCCCGACTGTGGTGGCACTGGAATGCTTTCCTTTTCTCAAGGTGCCTTTGCCCTAAGCCGACCTTGTCCCCGATGCTATGGAAGAGGAAAGATAATAACTACCCCCTGTCCCGAATGTGATGGAAAAGGTCAAACTTTTGTGCGGAAAAAATTCTCCATCAATATCCCTCCAGGAATAAGTGATGGGGAAAAACTGAAATTGAGAGGACAAGGACAACCCGGAACAGCCGGCGGTCCTCCCGGTGATTTGATCGTAAAAATCAATATTGGCGAACACAAATTCTTTGAGCGGAAGGGAACTGATATTTGCTGTAAGGTTCCCATAAATATTGCTCAAGCCATCCTGGGGAGCAAAATCAGAGTCAAAACCATCGATGGAAAGGTGGATTTGAAGATTCCTCCCGGAACCCAAAGCGGAACTAAGTTCAGACTAAAAGGCAAAGGAGTGAAAGTAGACGGCTCCAGAGGGGATCAATATGTGGAAGTGATTGTTGAAGTACCTAAAAATATTGACGAGAACCAAAAGAAGCTGATAGAGGAGTTTGCGAAAAAGACTGGGTTAAAATACTAATATAAACACGTTATAATAAGAATCTTCCCCCTCACCCCCGCCTCTGGCGGGATCTTCGACTTCTTCTCTCCCCTATGGGGAGAGGAGATTCGTGAAACCTGAATGTTTAAAAAGGAGAGCTTATGGATGTTACCACAAAGATAAAACAAAAAGCTAAACTTAAAAAGAAAAGGGTAGTTTTGCCTGAAGGAACAGAGCCAAGGATGATCCAGGCAACCAAAAAGATTCAGACAGAATGTTTAGCCGAAGTCACTTTGTTAGGCGACGAGAAAAAAATTAATGAATTATCCAGGTCATATGAACTTGACTTAAACAAAGTCAAAATAATCAATCCCTCTACCTCATCCAAATTCGATGAATATGCGGAGGAATATTACGAGCTTCGCAAAAAGAAAGGGATGACACAAGAAGAGGCAAAAAAGATCATGACCAATCCTTTGTTCTATGGAGCGATGATGGTGAGAAAGAATGAGGCGGATGGATTCGTGGCTGGTTCGATCAATACCACTGGAGATGTTTTGAGAGCGGGAATTCAGATCATCGGATTGGCACCTGGGATCACCTCCGTCTCCAGCTCGTTTATCATGGTTCTCCCTGAATTTTTGGGAATCAGAAACAAGATATTTGTATTTGGCGATTGTGCCGTGATACCAGACCCTGATCCCTCACAGCTTGCCTCCATTGCTATCTCCTCTGCCAAGACCATGCGAGAGTTAGTAGGTGAAGAGCCCAAAGTGGCAATGCTTTCCTTTTCGACCAAAGGGAGTGCCGAACACGAAATGGTGGATAAAGTAAGAGTGGCAACTAAAATTGCAAAACGATTAAAACCTGATCTGGCAATCGACGGGGAGTTGCAGGCAGACTCTGCCATAATTCCGGACGTAGCGAAAAAGAAATATCCGGATAGTATGATTCAAGGGGATGCCAATGTTTTGATCTTTCCGGATTTGAATTCAGGCAATATCGCCTACAAATTGGTTCAGAGGATGGCGAAGGCAGAAGCCATTGGTCCCATAATTCAAGGTTTGGCAAAGCCCGCCAACGACCTTTCTCGCGGATGCAGTGTGGACGATATTGTCAATGTAGTGGCAATTGCTATGGTTCTGTCATAAAGACTGCGCCTGGGACTGAGACTGAGATAAAACAATTAAATGAAACAAATCAACTCTTTTTTCTTAGCGGGAATAATTCAAGGATCAAAAAAAGGGAAGATTTTACATAAACAAGATTATCGCCAAAAAATAAAAGGCATTCTAAAAAAATATTTTCCGAAAAGCCAAATCATAGACCCTGTGGACGTTCACCCCAATTCAGTTGAATATGATTATAAAACGGGCGAATCGGTATTTTATAAGTCCATAAAACAAGCTACTGAATGCGATTGTTTGATTGCCTATCTTCCTGAGGCCTCGATGGGGACGGCCATTGAAATGTGGGAATGCCATAAAAAGAAAATACCAGTGTGGACCATCACTCCCATGAAGGACAACTGGTCAGTCAAATTTTTGTCGACTGAAGTCTTTAAATCGCTGGAAGAAGTTGAGCGTTTCTTAAGAAATAAAGTATAGACTTCATAAAAAGGTGTCTTTGTTGTTGGGATAGGGGTTGCACCCCTATCCCTATTCCTCTAGGGACAGGGGTGGAAGCCCCTCCGAACCAGCAGAACATCGGCAATTCCTGTTGCCCGTGCATCAAAAAATAATATGATAATAAATTCCACCCTTATTTTTTGCTTAATTCCTGAATTAGAAGAAGCTTTTAGGGGCAATAAAATCACCCAAATTCTTCAATCTCCTGATAGAAAGGAACTCCTCTTTCTTACTCGAAGTAGGAAAAAAGAAGCTTCGCTTTTCTTCTGTGCCCATCCGGAGAATTATCGGATTGAAATTCTGGATGAAAATGAGACGAAAATAATTAAGTCCAACTATCAAAAGACAAATCTTTTCTCTTATACAATAGGTGGAAATATTCAGGAAATCAAGCAAATTGATTTCGATAGAGTGATCAAAATCTCTTGCCTCAAAAGGTCCCAGCTCGGACCTGGTATGGAATTCGATCTTATCTTTGAATTAACCGGAAGGAATAGCAACTTGATTTTGTTACGAAAGGATGGTCTTATCATCGATTGTCTTAGAAAAGTGGATTTTACTCAGAGCCGATTCAGGCAGATTCTTCCCGGAGAAAAATATACGCCTCCTCCCCCGCCTTTGGCGGGGAAAAATCCCTTTCAAATAGAAAAAGAGAGATTCGCCGAATTACTTAAAGATCACGACCTTTTAGTTTCTGAATTTTTAATTTCACATTTCATCGGACTGGACCAACTCTTAGCACAAAAGATCATATTTCAGACAAATCTTCCCCCATCCGTAAGGGCAAATGATCTGAGTGAACAAGACATTGAATATTTGTGGAAAAACTTCAGCCAAACTTTTCAAGAGATCTCCGAGCACAAGCTGACTTTCCAGATTGTCAAGGACGAAAAAGGAAAGCTACAGGCAATTAGTTGTGTAAAGCTCCCTTTCTTAAAAGATGCTCAGAAGATGTCTTGTGAAAACTTAAATTCCGCTATTAAAAAGTTCTTCCACGAAAAACTCGAAGGGCAACAGAGAGGGATAGAATTGAAAAGGCTTTCTGAAGTTGCCCATGGAACTCACAAGAGATTGGTAAAAAGAAAAGAGAAGATCGAAGAGGATTTAAGACAAGCGGAAAAATTTGAAGAATACAAAAAGTTCGGTGATCTTTTGATGATGAATAAGAATTTGATAAAGAGAGGGCAGGACACGGTTAAGGTAGTGGATATATTTCATCCAGAACAAGGCTTCATAGAAATTCCTTTGAATGTAAAGCTTTCGCCAACGCAAAATGCCCAAGCCTATTTTAAGAAATATAAAAAGGCAAAAGATGCTTTAGGGGTGATGAATAAGAGGAAAGCTGAGACGGAGAAAGAGGTACTTCAAATAGAAAAGATTCTTGAAAAATTATCCGCAGGATACATAGGAGAAGAAATTGAGAAAGAGTTAATTGGTTCAGGATTTTTAAAAGAGAAAAAGATTTTTGAGAAGAGAAAAAAGATTAAAAAAGAATTTTCGCCCAAAAGGTTTGTGACTAAAGAGGGCTCGGAAATTCTGGTGGGGAGAAGTAATTTAGAAAATGATTACTTAACCTTTAAATTTGCCCGGCCAGACGATCTATGGTTTCATGCTCAAGATGTTCCCGGATCACACGTGGTGTTAAGAAGAAAAGAGAAGAAAAAAGAACCGTCAAATAGTGAGATAAAACAAGCCGCACAATTGGCGGCATATTTTAGCAAAGCCAGAGAAGCAAAAAAGGCGACAGTAATCTACGCCCTGGCAAAATACGTCAAAAAGCCCAAGAAGGGAAAGCCGGGATTAGCTTTGGTGGAAAAAGAAAAAACAATTTTAGTGGAGCCGAAATTGACAAATGAATGAAAGGAAAAAAATTAGTAGACAATATATTTTTTTGGCTCCGCCCATGTCCCGTTTGGGCGAGACACAGGCAAGAGCCAAAATATGTTAAATTTGAAGAAGGAGGAAACACATACATTTTTTATATGAAAAAACCATGCCAGCTTTTAGGTTAGACATCACTTTGAAACCTTTATTTTAAGCGACTGACATACAATGAGTTAGCCTGCTATAAGTAGACATAGGACATAATCTTCCGTTCTCTGCTTTCTTATGAACGCAGTAAACTGCGTCAATTATTCTTTTTGATGATGCAATTAAATCGGTTATTCTCTTGATATATAATATATTAACTTATTCGCAGGGTCTTGCGGTAAGATTTTTAAAATCTGCTTACTATTTTGACAAAAATAATTGGTTTACCCCTGCTATCTGAAAAATGTTTGAAAATTCTATTGACTTTTATTGTGCAGTGCACCATATTAAGTCAGTCAATAGTTCGTGGTTCGTAGTTTAAACCATTTAGATGGTTGTGACGACAAGAATAATAAAGAGGTATAAGAATAGGCGGTTGTATGACTCCGAAGAGAAAAAGACCATTAAATTACAAGATTTGGCAGAGTTGGTTAAGAAAAATGTTGACTTTAAGATTGTTGACAGCGGGACCGAAAAAGACGTTACCCTATCTGTCTTAACCAAAGTTCTTTCGGAGTCGATAATAGAAAACAAAAAAACTTTGAAGCAGACTTCAAGGTTGATCCGTTTGCTCATAGCCAGAGGAGGTGAGATAACCATGGATTTTTTCGAAAAGGCGGTTTTGTTCGGACTGGGGGTCTTCGATTTGACCAAAGAGAAGGCTGAAAAGTTGGTGGACGAAATGATTAAACGAGGAGAGGTGTCTCAATCCGACAAAGCCAAGGCGGTCAAGGAGCTTTTGAAGGGACACGAGGAGCGGATGAAAAAGCTCAAAACCAAAATCGACGAAAGAGTGGAGAAGATAACCACTAAAGTCAGAGGAAAAGAAAAAGACGAATCGGCAAAGCTTCACCAAAAGCTGGATGATCTGACCAAGGTGGTGGAAAAGTTGGAAAAGAAGCTTTCGGAGAAATGAGTATTGGCACTTGAGATAAACGCGACTTGTCCTGCTGAGCCTCATAGGTCAGGTTGTGCTTCGCGCCTGACCAATGAATAGTATCAGGAGCACGGGGCTTCTGACCTATCGCTTCGCGTGAATTCCTCCTCAAACTTTCCATGACTTCACGAAGAGAACGGTATTTCGAGCCATCGCCAGCACATCATTATAAGTTAGAAACGTTATCAAGGGATTCATGCGTTCCTTCCGCTTAATCTCCTTGAGGAATGGCTCGGCAAGGTTGAAGCCAGCCACAAGGTAGCACCTCGGATTATCGAAAAATAATCCTTTTTGCCTTTTGAGATAGTCCGCCTCTGTTTGTGCGAAATCCAAGTATCGCTCTGCTTTATTCCATGCATTGTTGAACTCAGCTCGGAACGAACCGGTTGATGAGAAAAGTGGTAGGTACGGAGGCTTGATTTCGATGATATCCCTGGCTGAATCCTTAACACGGACCCCAGTAAAATCCGGAATTCTCTTGTCATCCAAGTTTAAGTGAGAGTCAATCTGCTTATACTGAGCACCGAAGACCCACGCATTATTGGTGAAATATCGTTGGTATTCTGCCTCTTCGTTCTCGTGCTGGGCAAGCATCTGCTCAAGTTGATTGATTTTAGCATCTAACGGGGTAGGGTCCTTCGGTTCAGGCAATTGCCGTAACCTTTCATCCATGTCATCAATGTCCACAAACTCCAGATCATCCGGACCAACCTTGCCCCCTCGTATTTCACGCTTCACGATACCGAATTTTACGCGACCTCCTTGGTATAGTCCAAATAACCCTGCAAACCTCTCCTCGCCTTGGAAAAACATGACACCGTCGTCAAACCACTGGTGCTCACTTGGAGACACGAAAACATCTTGGCCTCCAGCTTTTCCTTTGATGCTATATTTGCGCTGAATTAATAGCCGAATCCCTGCCAGCAGTTGGAGGCGGCGCTTGTTTTCAAGCAGGTAGTCGTAAATGCTCTGATTTCTGTTCGACTTTGGTTTTGCTATTGCCTCGAGAAAGTGCTGAAGAATACCATCTCCAAGCAAGTATGGGATGTCAGCATCGTTCGTACAAGAGATAATGTCACTTGCGTCAGTGATTAATTGGTCCAGTCTCTGTTTATCCTCAGGATTCATCTATTCCTTAACCTCCATAACTCTTATCACCGAAATTGCTTTAAACTAACAGTGATATTTTTAACTCGATTTCCAACTTATAGCAAATCTCGCTGTTTCGTATTTTCAGTTTCTGTCTTGGCTTTTTTGAAAGTTAGCCCACCTCGTGATAGGTCGGGGTACAATGGTGTTTCTTTACTTGACAACAACCCTTCAATAGACAATATCTGTATCTTTGGAAATGCGCCGTGTGCTGGGGACTCATAAAAGCCTGCACTGGTGGCTTCAATTATCATTGGTTTTGTGGGTGGAGCCAGCGTTACGAACAATCCAATTTCAGCTTTCTCACGTTCAACCGTGTTTTTCAAATCTGCTATCATTGTGCGGGTTACGCTTTCACCACCTTTGACAGATACGATAATCTTCTTCGCCTCACCTTTGTCATCCTGAAAATATATGATGCCATCAATGCCAGTGTCTGCTCCCTTTTTCTTTCCTTTATACGGTTGAGCATTAACTAAAGCACAAGCCCACCACTGAAACTCATACTTGTTTCGCTCAGCTAAGTCCTTCGCACCGTCAAAATCCTTTGGCGTTCCAAAGACTTCAAAGGTGATGGAAGGAAATGCACTCTTAAGTCGCTTTTCAATAAGACTGATAGCAAGATGTGTAATGTCAATTCCAATCCAGTTGCGCCCCAGTTTCTGGGCGGCGTGCACGGCTGTGCCGCAACCGCAGAATGGGTCAAGCACAAGATCACCTGGGTTGCTACTGGCGTTGATGATTCTTTCCAACAAGGCGAGCGGTTTTTGGGTAGGGTAGCCAAGTCGATCGGCAGCCTGGGCTTGAATAGGCAAAATGTCATCCCAAATATCATCAATCGGTGTACCTTCTTGCTCATCCAGATAGCGTTTCAGTTGTGGCACACTGCCCGGTTTAGTTTGAACAATCAATCTCTGCTCATAGGCTCGTTGCATGCGCTCTTTTGTCCATCGCCACACCCGCGTGACCCCCAAAAACTCGTATGTTAAATTAGGTCGGTCTTTATTCGGATTCGTCAAATCGGCTAAGCGATACTTCCGCCCGGTTTCCGGTTCGGTGTAGCGATAAAACTGAGCAATATATTCGGGATTATGGGCTTTGTATTGTTGATGCCATATTCGCTGGTCTGATTTGTCATATTTGAGCAGAATATCGTGATTGGAGGCAAAACGAGTAAAGGCTAGCCCTTTAGCATTTTGCCGCCGCCAGACAATTTCATTGACGAAGTTTTCGACGCCAAAAGTGGCATCCAGTACAATTTTAAGATAATGGCTGGCGGTCGGGTCACAATGCAGATACATACTGCCCGTTGGTTTTAGCACCCGCCGCATTTCCAGCAACCGATTAGCCATCATCGTGAGATAAGCCATCACGTCGTTTTCGCCCAAAAAGCGGCGAAGTGCCTGCATCGTCTCTGCTATATTGGTATTTGACTGATGTAAAAGCTCTGCAAACTCACGCTCTGCTTGGTCGCCCCAGTGCCACGTATCTTCAAAAGCTGTTATCTGCGCATCGGATACATGGCCCTTAGGTGTTCTGAATAACAAGTTGTAGGCACGCTTGCTGTTGAAAGGCGGGTCGAGATAAATCAAATCCACGCTTTCATCTTTGATATGTTCTCGTAAGATGTTGAGGTTATCGCCGAAATAGAGTGTACCCATATTCACCGCCAGGCACGCTCGTTTTTGCGAGCGCACCTAATTATTGATTATATGGTTTTCGTATAAGAACCTCTGTCTACCTTGGCGCCAGCCAACTGCCAAACTAAGCGCCGGCTTCTTTTTTGCCTGCCCAGACTAACTGTGGCTCCAGCGACGGGTCATAATCGTATTTTTTCTTGACCGGCTGTTTGTCGCGGGAGGGAAGCTTTACTGATTCTTCCTGCGTAGGAATGTGGGCGCGCTTATCTTTATGCTTATAGGAAGCAACGGGCGCGGCTTCGGTGGGGGCTTTTGTTTTTTTCTTTCGCATAGAGATTACTCGATTAATTTCTTGTCTTGAATGATTTTGTAATTATTCTTAGTTACTACCTTCCTGCCAGTCTTTGTTTCTATTTGCCTGCGCGCATTGCCAGCAATATTGCCGCCTTCCCGCGCGACTTTTTTGTTTTGACCGAAAGTTTTTGGCTTACGTTTGTCTGAGATTTCAGTGGTGGCGGTCTCGGCGAGCATATTTAGAACCAGCTCCAGATTCGTCATGTTGTCGCGTAAATTTTCCTTTTTTATGCCTTTTAGGTTCTTATACTGCTTGGTGGTCAATCCCGCCCAAGCCTGTGTGATTTCATCAGTCAGGATACCAAATTCCGCACCCTTTTGCACACCACGCTTCCCCCATTCATCGGTGAGAGCTTTTCTTATCTCGATACTTTTAAGACGCTGATTGATCCATTCAGGGCTGTAGCCTTTTTGTAGATATGTTTTCAGGGCACGATCGATGGCAAGCTCGGGATCAGCGGTTTCTTCCAACCGCTCATAGCCAACACGTGACAACCAGAGTTTGAAGGGTTCAGCCTTAGGCGAAGGAATGGATTGGATGATGCGGAACATAGTCTCGGTATCAGCCATGTCCGTAACACGCATTTTGCCGTCTGCCGCCCGCATTTTGAAACCGTTACATTTTGTAACGGTTTGCCCGGAGCCTTCTTCAATCAAACGTTTTTTCAGCACACGCCAATACACAGCAGGATTTGTGCTGTCGGTCAACACGGAAACGACATCCACTACCGAGAAATACCATTTCTCCACGGCATCGTCCCAGTGCCTGCGGATTCTTTGGCCTTCAAAAATTGCGATTTGGGTTGATTTTTTCATGACCGCCCCTTTCTATTTGATGGTATCAAACCCTCTTGCCATTCCAGCAAGAACGAGATTCTGTGTTTCGTGAATGTCCTGAATTTCCAAAAACGCCCATTTACCAAATCTCTCTGTATTATTAATAGCCGGAACCCAGAACTTGCGTGCGGTCTTAACCTTCATTATTTTCTTGTCATCTTTCTTTCCAGTAACTTCTAACACAAGATTGAGAATTGATTTGTCGGGCATTTCAATTTTTACAATGAAATCCGGTATATAGGGATGAGCAACACCCTGGTGTTCGTATGGAATAGTAAAACCGAGATTCTGATTTTTGACATAAGATAACACTTCGGGCATTTGCTCCAATTTTTTTGCCACGCCCTGCTCCCATTCTACCGTATCTGCCACCACATAATTCACATGGCTTTTGTCGGTTTCGCGCACTTCTTTAGTTGTCAAGAAATCAACATAGCGAGTGGAACCCACTGTGTCGTAAGGTGCAAGAATGGGCAGAATTTTTTTGTCTTTTTGGCTCGCAATATTTTCGGTAACAATTGCTTGCTGAATTTTGGTTAAAGCACCGGAGAAATATTCACCCACTGAGAGATAACCGATGACCATGCGGTCCTTAAGGACGACACACTTTTTGACATACTCCTCGGCAATGCGTCGAAGCTGAGGACCAAGCCAGTATTTCTCTTGACCATCAGCATCGGTAAAGTAACGCTTTAGAAGTCCTTGCATTAGACGCATAATCACTTCACCCTCACGGCGTGTCCTTATCTTTTCCATCATTTCTCTGGTTTCCTCACCGACTACGCCGCCAAGCGTTACCTCTGTTGGCTCGTTTTCAATAATCGTTTTGGATTCTTCAGTAAATTGTGCGGCTAATTTTGCTTCGTTGAGTTCATACCGGTAGCCTTCTACTCTGGGAAAAGTAATTTCGTACTGCTGTCGATCTGGCAATGCATGTACGCGGTGAATAACCTTGGGTGGCTGTGGTTGTATCATGCCCTCAGCTTTTAAGAATTTGAAGGGCACACCATATACTTCCGCATATTCATGACTCATAAGCCCGGTTGTTTCATCCACGTTGTAGTCAACCCGCCTAAGCGCACGACCGACTACCTGCTCGCATAAAAGCTGGGTCGAAAATGCACGCACACCGAGGATATGGGTAACTGTGTTTACGTCCCACCCTTCGGTAAGCATAGACACCGAGACGACACATTTGATGTTTTCACCGAGTTTGCCGGGTTTTCCTACAGTATTCATCACTTCACGCAAAAGTTCCTCGTCTGTCGGTTCGTCACGTCCCGGGAAGCGACGGCGGTATTCCTTGTGGTAATCCTCAATCTCTTTAGCAAATATTTTCTTAAACTCTTCGTTAATTTTTTCCCCGCTCTCTAACTGCGCACTATCAATAATAAGCGTATTCGGACGGTCATAAAACTGAACACCGTCCTCGTTGCGGAATATTTCTAGATTACCTTTTTCGATTTTAATTTGTCCGCTCACCGTCTCACGCTCGTATCCAGCGATCCAACGATAAACCAATTCCGAAACAGCCGTGTTATTGCAGACAACTATCATTACCGGAGGCATGACATTCTGATTATTCTTCTTGTTATCTAAATATGGCTGGTAGTATTTTTTTTCGTAATTGCCATAAAGAGACTCTAAAGCCTCTTGGAGCTTGGTTGGCAAAACACTTACCGATAGATAGTCTTTTCCGCCGGTTCTTAATCCTTTCTTTGGCAAATCATCTCGCACATATAACCAGAGATTTCTAAACTCTGGTTCATCATCTTTGGATATGGTATCAGATTCGACTGGCAGGCGGGGAATTTTTACCACACCGCATTCCAATGCATCCAATAGAGAAAAGTCATAGATCGCCCATGGAAATAGCTTACCTTCCGCATAGCCAGAGCCGCGTAAAAAATAAGGTGTGGCTGACAAATCAATTATCGAATTGACTGCAATCTTTTTTGATAGAGCTTCCAAACCGTTAATCCAAACACGAGCAGCCTTATTGTTTTCATCTGCTTCTTTTCTTTCATCTCCGGTCAATTTCTCTGTATCTGGTTTTTCGCGGTAGCAATGATGGGCTTCGTCGTTGATAACTAAAACCCGGGGTTTGTTAAGGAGGCTTTTAAATGCCCGGTTTACCATAGCATTGGGGGTTTCCTTGACTGCCTCATCTTTTATCATTCCTGCAGATTTCATTACCGACCCAATTTGAAATCGAGGATTTTGACGTAACTCCAGTTGATGAAAATTCGTGATGTAAATGGTTGCCTGATGCAAAAGCTCACGATCTTGAAAGGAAGCTATGTCACGTATTTTATAATAGTTGTTTACATCGTTTGGCAACAGAACATTGAGTCGATCTCGAATAGTTATTCCTGGTGTAATGATGGCGAAAGCATCTGTAAAACGCGTGTCTTGCGGATACCGAATCTTGTTCAGTGTGTGATAGGCAATAATCATTGCCATTACCACAGTTTTTCCTGAACCGGTTGCCATTTTAAAAGCCATTCGGTATAAACCCGGATTCGCTTCAGAGTTTCCTTTTTTTAATTCATTGATAATCCAATTTTCACCCGTTCTTTCAGCTACCTCATTGATATACATTAGTGTTTCAAGCGCTTCTATCTGACAGAAGAATAGTTTATTATCTCTGGTTTCGTCTTTCCAATACTGGAGTAGGTCCCGGGATGTTTTGGTTAGTCCTGAATAACGTGGCTCGCCCGTCTCACGCCACTCTTTAACTTTGACTCGTAATTTATTTATAATCTCATTTTCTTTTTGAAGTTCCTTGCCATAAGCACCTTCGGCAATATTTAGATCAAGCTGTTTCTGTTTTGTTTTTGCTCGAGGGACTGGAATATAAAAACTACTCGGTCGGCGGTGTTCTAATATCTCTTCAGTTAAACCACGTTCATCAGATTTGAAATGCCGATTTGGTTCTTGGTATGGCGAATTAAGAACTGTGGGTTTCATGGTTATATTACATTAAAATATAAGGTAACGCGTCCGCCACAGACGATAGGCGTTTTTAACCTCGTAGGTTAGGTGGCATGTTCACCTGACAAAGGAACAGTGTCAGGAGCACGGGGCTCCTGACCTACGACTAACGGCTTAGCTCACGTGTCACAATGGACCGCAGTGGAATAACGCTAAGGTGCAGCGCCTTGTTGCGCGAAACGAATCAATTAGCTCGCAACTTGCAGAGCTTTTTGCGCTTCACGGGGCAGTCGAATGAGAATAAAATAGGACTCCGGATAGAGATAATCTTCACCTGACTCGTCAATAACTCTCAAATATCCTTCCCCGGCCGCTTCGTCATCAGGTAAAATTTCATAAATTTTACGTTTTTCTAGATCCTCACAATCTTTATTCTCAATGCAAAGCGCGAATACCTGTTCTTTTCTTTTTTCTGTCATTTTGTTAATCCAGAAATCTTTTTATTTTAATTTTTTTTCTCCCAATACCAGGAGCTTCATACCAGTGCAATTCAGCTTTGCGGATTCTTCCACTTTGGAGACGAATTTTTGCAGAACCTTTAAGTTTTCGCCATCGCCCAAGTCCATACTGTTTACGAATCCGCATGATATCTCGAATCCGACCGCCAACAGCGATCACCTCAATATCCTCGATTTCACCTATTATATCAAAAAGCATGAAATTTTTCGATTGAATGGTTTTGCTCTTTTTACGCCTAATTATTGATTATACGGTTTCTCTATAAGAACCTTTGTCTGCCTTGGCGCCAGCCAAAGACAACAAATCATATCGCCAACATCATTCACTCCCCAACCCGTGCTACGCCTGGATATATTGACGTAGCCCGACTTCCAGAGAAATCCATTCTATTCATATAAAGCATTATAATCATTTATGCAAGCTTGTCAACCACTTTTAAACTTACTTTCCCGATTGGTAATGTTTGATTTGGATAAATGGCTTTTGGAGTAAAACAGGTTTGTAGGTCAACCATCCCGAAGGCTATTTGGCTCAAATGAGGTGGTTGACAATCTTTTTCTGCAAACTTCCCGTTTCTTTTATTCAATTTAATCTAAGTATCCCTCCTTTTAAAGCCGATAATAAAAATATGTGAAAATCTTGTCAAATAACAAAAATAATGCGTATACTCATTGTAGTATAGGTGGGAAAGTTAAGATAGGTTTTTGGTAGGTCGAAATTATTCAGCCACGAAAGCTTATTTTTTAGGACTTTCGTGGTTTTTTTTATTTATGGAAGAAAGGAGGTGATTTTGTGATACAAGGCACGGTAAAATGGTTCAATGAGTCCAAAGGGTATGGATTCATTACTCCGGACGACGGAGGACAGGACCTGTTTGTACACTTCTCTGAAATCCAAGGTGAAGGATACAAAACTCTTCAAGAAGGTGACAAAGTTAGCTTCGACAAAGGACAGGGACAAAAAGGACCTCAGGCAACAAAGGTTGAAAAGATATAATTTAGATACACCAAGATTCTAAAGTATATCGCTGGTTGGTCGAGGGTACCCTTACCCTCGACCTTAAATGTGGTGGGGATAAAACCCCGCCACATTTTTTATTAGGACAAGCCTTTTGTAAGCCTCTCCCCTATTTTGTCACGGTTTCATCCTGATTCTGCCTTTGGTGGCAGAACGGCCCCAGCGTCCGTTACCAAGACCAAGACGAGGACATCACTGGTTGGTCAAAGGGTACCTTACCCTCGACCTCTTATTTATCGAGTTAGGATTCCCCGCCACAGCTTCTTTCAAAACCCTCGGATTTTTCGCTTGACAAAATGGGAAATGTTTTGATTAATGATTTTGTAAAGCAGAGTGGTTATTCAAGAACCTTAAAAAAGAAGGCTTTACTTCTCATTATGAGAGAGAAAATAATTCTTCTTTTGATTATCGCCATTTTTGTGGTTCATGCGATAAGCCTGAATTTTACCCAGGATGATGCTTTCATATCCTACCGATATGTCAAAAATTTTATAAATGGTCATGGATTAGTTTTTAATCCGGGAGAAAGGGTGGAGGGATACACCAATTTTCTTTGGGTCATGATCTTATCTATCTTCGCCAAACTTGGGCTGGACATAATAATTGCCTCCAAGATTTTAGGCGTGGCCGCGGGGGCCGTAACTCTATTTCTTATCTATCAAATTTCACTTAACTTTTTTGGGAAAAAGGAATGGGTTTTTCCTCTTTTTGCACCTTTGCTTTTGGCATCCAACAGCGCCTTTGCCTATTGGAGCATCAGTGGTCTGGAGAGTTCCATCTTTGTAATGGCGGTTTTGTTATCTGTGTATTTCTATTTCAGCCACCAGCGGCTGATGATAATTTCCTCTGCCATAAGCACCCTCATTCGCCCTGAAGGTGTATTGATATTTGCTATTCTCATTTTACATAGATTTCTGTTTTCCCCCGCCTTTGGCGGGGAATCCTTCGGAAAAAAAGATAATCTCAAAAATTGTTTGTCGTATATAGCTGGTTTCACTCTGCTTTTGCTACCATTTCTAATTTTCAAAATCTTCTATTATGGGAATATTTTGCCCAATCCCTTTTATGCCAAAACCGGCTTCTCCGTGGAATATTTAAAAACAGGATTGGCTTATTTTTGGCTTTTTCTTAAACATTATGGTTTGTGGGGCGTTCTTTATTTGACACCTATTGCCTTCTATAAAGACTTGGGGGTTAAAGGGAAATTGGTCCTGTTGATGGTCTACATTTATACTCTCTACGTCATAATAATCGGTGGAGATGTTTTAAAAGCTCACAGGTTCTTTTTGCCGGTTCTACCTTTTTTATACCTCCTTTTTAGCTTGGCCCTGTCGAGACTTCATTCGATGCTAAAGAAAGGATACTCAAACCAGGTGGTTCCGATACTTCTGGTGATCGCCTTGTGTAGCTTAACCTTTTTCTTGCCTCGAAAGTGGATTAGGGATGTGCGATCGGCAGAAATAGGTTTATGTGCTAAGATGTCACGGTATGCACAAAAATTGAGGCAATCCTTTGGAACTGATTTTACTTTAGCCATGAGCACAATCGGGACGATCTCTTATCTGACCGAGGTGAGGGTGATCGACATGTTAGGATTAACCGATCCCTACATTGCCAAGCACCCGGAGAAGATTCCTGGGATTTTCTCTACCTGGAAGGAGAAGAAATTCAACACGCAATATATACTCTCTCGGGATCCGGATGTGATCATGTTCTCCACCGGGATCAAGCCCAGTGCCCCAGCAGAAAGGGCTCTTTTTCTATCCTCCAAATTTAGGGAGAATTATTATCCCTATTATTTTCCTGGTCCTGGGGAGATTTTGCTGGTGGTCTATAAAAAGAAGGGCGAATATCCCAAGAAAAATGAAGTCTTTCCGGATGCGAGATTTGTCAATTTGTATAATGAAGCCATAAATTTAGAAAAGCAGGGGAATCTTCAGGGTTGCCTGGAGAAGCTTGAAGAGATTCTCAAGGTCGGTCCCAAAGATTTTGGGAGGATCTATGAGTTCATTTCTAGATGCAAATTAGCCCTGGGGGATATAGAGCAGACTAAAGAATACGCACAAAAAGCCATTGAGATGGATGATTATTGCACCATGGCTCACATGGTACTCCACGATATTTATTTTAAAGAGAGAGATACCACCTCTACTCTTCAAGAACAACGCAAAATCTTTTTGCACAATCCCGAAATGGCCGAACTGACTGAACTCAAATAATGTGAAAATAAAAGCAACAAAAGAAGCCTAAAGAAAATTTGCCTAAGTATTTTTAAATCTAAAGGTATGCGCCCTATGATGCATACTACCTTGTCAATTAAATAACGATTGCATCTTTTGGGTTTGGTTTTAAAAGGTTACGGTCTCGGTTAATTATCGTCTAAAAAGTCATCGCCACTCGTTTGTCCCGCCAAAGGCGGGATAGACGAAACCGACAGACAACATCCGATACCTAGCCGACTTGTAGTGAGCTTGTCGAATCTAAACCCAAACCGATAAACGATAGACATAGAAATCTTATTTTGTGGACAGAGTAGCATACCAAAGACAAAAAAGATGGATATAAAAGTTAAGCTAACTCTTTTGGTGATCGTTGGAATTTTTGTGGTTCACTCCCTGAGTCTGAATTTCACCCAGGATGACGCTTTTATTTCTTACAGGTATGTCAAGAATTTTGTGAATGGACATGGATTGGTCTTCAATCCCGGGGAAAAGGTTGAAGGATATACCAATTTTCTATGGATCATTCTTTTATCCATCTTCACCAAGTTTGGTCTGGACATGATAGTTGTTTCCAAAATACTGGGAATCGCTTCAGGTTGTATAACCTTGTTTCTCCTTTACAAAATCTCTGCCTTACTTTTCCAAAAGAAAGATAGACCCACAAGTTCTGCCAAAGGTGTGAACCGTATGGTTCCTACCAAAGGAGGAACAAGTTTACGCCCAGGTTGGTTTTTTGCCCTCTTCCCTTCCCTTCTTCTGGCATCCAACGGCGCCTTTGCCTATTGGAGCATCAGTGGTCTGGAGACCGCCTTTTTCGTAATGGCAGTTTTATTATCAGTCTATTTCTACTTCACCAATGAAAGATTAATGATAATTACCTCTGCCTTAAGCACACTTATCCGTCCAGAAGGAGTGCTTTTATTTGTCATTATTATGTTGCATAAGCTCTTCTTCAAAAAAGACAAACTTAAAGATTGTTTATTTTCTTTGGCGGGCTTTGCCGCGCTTTTATTACCTTTTCTTATCTTCAAGATCCTTTATTATAAAGACATCCTCCCTAATTCGTTTTATGCCAAGACCGGATTCTCCTTAGAATATATAAAGAGCGGTCTGGGATATTTCTGGCTTTTTTTGAAGCATTATGGCCTTTTGGGGATTCTTTATCTTTTGCCAATCGTGTTCTACAAAAGCTGGGATGAAAAAGAGAAATTGTTTCTATTGTTCGCCTACATCTACACCTTTTATGTGATCATGATAGGTGGAGACGTTTTGAAAGTTCACAGATTCTTTTTACCGGTTTTGCCTTTTCTGTATTGGTTTTATGCTTTTTCAATAGTAAAACTCTCTTTAATGTTTAAAAAGCGTTCCCTGGCAATCCTTATGAGCCTTTGGTTGATTTTCTCGCTTTCTACGCTTACGTTCTTTCTCCCCTACAAATGGATTAAAGAGGTGAGACTAAAAGAAAATGAGCTTACAAAGAAGATGAAGTTTGGGGCCCTAAGTTTAAATAAATTTTATGGATCAAATTTCACCATAGCGGTGAGCACCATCGGCGCCCTATCCTATTATCTTGATGCTAAGGTCATTGACATGTTAGGCTTAACGGACAAATACATCTCCCGGCATCCCGAAACCATCCCCGGAATGGTCTCCAGCTGGAAGGAGCGAAAGTTCAACACCCAGTATCTTTTATCCCTGGATCCCGATTTTATTCTTTTCTCCACCGAGCGTAAACCCAGCGCTCCCGCGGAGAGGGCGCTTTTTCTAAACTCAAAATTTAGAGAAAACTATTATATCATCTTTTTCCCTTATAAAGAGTTATTACATTCGATTTTCAAAAAGAAAGGGACGTATCAAAAGGAAAATCGAATCTTTGGGGACATGGAGTTTGTGAACTTATATAATGACGCCTTTAATCTTCAAGTGGTAGGCAACCATTTGGGTGCAATCGAGAAGTTAAAGAGGGCCGCTCAAATCTGTCCCAGTGATTTTCCTTGGGTGTATGAGTTAATGGGAGAGGAATACTATTTACTAAACGATTTTTCTCAAGGCGAAAAATATCTGAAAAAAGCCCTGGAGATGGACGATTATTGCGTGGATGCTCACTTTTACTTGTGCCATATCTACCAAGAAAGGAACATGAATCTGGAGGCTCAACAGGAGGCGGAAAAAATCCGTAAATATAATCCTGAGCTTTTCAGTCCTTAGGGGCGTTAAGAAAAGTGTTGACAACCGTTAGTCAAGGAATATATATTATTGCCGAAACGAGCTTTGTAAAGCGGGAATAGCTCAGTTGGCTAGAGCATCACCTTGCCAAGGTGAGGGTCGCGGGTTCGAACCCCGTTTCCCGCTCTTTTGAAAAACACTGAGAGAGTGAAGAAGTGAGAAAGTGATTGCTTTTTTAATCACTTTTTCACTCTTTCACTTTGTCACTAAAAAGTCGGCGGCTTAGCCAAGTGGGAAGGCAGAGGTCTGCAAAACCTCCATTCTCCGGTTCAAATCCGGAAGCCGCCTTTTTAATTCAGTTCGTAGTTCGTGGTTCATGGTGCGTGGAGAAAATCATTTATGAAGTTGCAAAAAATTGAAAACGACATAAGGCAGTTTCTAAAAGAGAATGCGGATAAGGCTATCGTCAAAAAGTATTCTCGATATTTCAAGGAGGGATACGATCCTTATGGAGTGGCATGGGAAAAATTGAACCCCAAAGTGGATGAGTGGTTCAATACCTGTCAGAAAGGATTGAGCCGAAAGGAACTTCTGACTTTATCCGATCATCTTATAAGTTCAGGTAAGTATGAAGAAGCCAGCATCGCTATCACGTTCATGGTCAAGTTGAGAAGTCAATATAATAAGAGTTTGTTCAATATTGTGGGTAAATGGTTTGAAAAAAATATTACTAACTGGGCGCATTCAGATGTCGCCTCTCATAATATCCTCTATTTATTTTTAAGCGATAAGGTGGTTGAATTCAAAGATCTCTTTATCTGGACAGACTCACCTCACCGCTGGAAAAGACGAGCAGTGGCAGTGACTCTGATCAAGGATTTCTCCAAGACTGGAAGTGTCCCGCAAGCTTTGCAGGTTGCTCGAAAACTGATCTTAGATCCAGAAAAAGTGGTTCAACAAGGAGTGGGTTGGCTTTTGAGAGAAGCGTGGAAAAAATCCCCCCTAAAGGTGGAAGATTTTTTGTTTAAGTGGAAAGACCAAGCACCGCGCTTGATTATACAATACGCTACTGAGAAAATCGATAAGGAAAAAAGAAAAAGATTCCGACGTGGAGAATGACTTCCCCCTCGCCTTTATCCTCTCCCCATAGGGGAGAGAACATAGGTAAACTGTTTTCGGGGTGAGGTGGCGGACAACGAACCATAAACTATGAACCAATAACTGGCAAACCTGCCGGAGTGGCGGAATAGGTAGACGCCTGGGACTTAAAATCCCATGCTCATTTTATGGGCGTGCCGGTTCGATTCCGGCCTCCGGCATAGGAAGTGACTAAGTGATAAAGTGATGGAGTGAGAGAGGGTCGATAGAAGATCAAAAAAGCCTCCCCGATTATTCGGAGAGGCTTTTTTGTTCCCCCTCTTTCAAATAAAGATGATTTATTCTTTATAAGAGTCCTCGACGGGAGGCGAGTTTATCGAACCATGCATTTCGTCGGTTACAATGGTGGGAGTAACGAAGATGACTAAATCTCGGTTTACTATTTGTGTTCTGGTATATCTGAAGAGGTATCCCAATAAAGGGATGTCTTTTAAAATTGGAAGCCCGGTATGGATTTTTGTCTCCTCCTGAGTGGTCAAACCTCCAATCACTGCAGTCTGCCCATTCTCCACCACCACATTGGTCTCAGCATTATTGGTATTGATGATGACGCCGTTAGCATCGAAGGTGTATGAGCTTCTCTCCGGCTTCAGTTTCAAAAGTATTCGGTTCTCGGAGGTAATGTGAGGAGTGACCCTTAAGATGGTTCCCACCTCGGTGAAGGTGATGACCACGTTTCCGGATTGATCGAATTGTTTTATGGGAATCTTCTGTCCCATCTGGATGAAAGCTTCTTTATTATCCACTGTGGTGATCTCCGGATGTGCCACTATTTTCCCTTTATTGCTGGAGACCAAAGCGGAGACGGTAGCCTGCAAATCAAAATCTGTCTGCGCAGTAGCGTAGGTAAAGGTGCCAATGGGATCACTCACTTTATCTGCCTTTTGATCAAAGCTTGCTTCTGGCTTGGCCCCCTCCAAAAGGTCCGCCCCCTTTCGGGAGATGATAGACCAGTTGATACCCAATTCAGTCAGCGACCCAGATTCAATCTCCAAAAGCTGAGAGGAGATTTTAATTTGATCAGTCTCCTTGTCCAATGTATTTACTAACTCTTTCACCTTTCCAATATTTTCAGGAATATCCCTTATTACCAGAGAATTAGTTCGATCATCGGTATCCACCGTCCCCCTTTGAGAAACGATGGCTTTTACGCTCTTAACCATATCGCTGGCAGTGCCATGTTTTATTGAGATCACGTCTGTCTCTAAAGTGATTAAAGTCTTTTGGTCGGCTTTGTGTTTCTCAATTTCCATCTGCTCGTTTAGATAATCTTGGGTGGGAACCACCCGGATATACCCCCCTTCCTCTACTCCCGACAGGCTATAGGTCTTAAGCAGGATATCCAGGGCTTGGCGCCAAGTGACATTTTGAAGGTTCATGGTAACCAATGTATTTACTTGGGGAGAAGCCACGATGTTAACTCCGCCGTAATCTGACAAAAAGCTCAATACTGAGTGGATATCCGCATTTTGCAAATGCAGGGCGTTTATGGTCTTCCCTTGTCCCGGTGATCCAGCTGATCCCACCACGGAAAAGCTAACCCACAGAAAAATAGCGGTCCCCAAAGCTGTGCCGACGAACCTTAACCACTTTAGTTTTTTCGAATGCAATTTCATGACATTACCTCTCTTCTAATGTTCGGTGGAAAGTTCCAAAGTTATGGCTTTTGACCATCCGTATTCAGTTATTTGAAAAATGACTTTATTATCCTCCACGGAAACCACATATCCATTTTTGATCTTATCTCCATTTTTCAGGATGTATCCATACCCCTTCTCATCCTCAAGTAATGCTCGGTTGCCCTCCTCATCTTTTAAAATCCCTACTAATTTTAAGCTTTCGAAGGTGGGAAGTGGAATCTTGCCGAAGTCGGTGGTTATCCTCTCGGTCAAGGGAGCGAAAGGATCCCTTCTCCCTTCCTCATGGTAATAGATGACCCTTCTTTTTGGAGCCAGCTCTAATTCGGTTCCCTCTGGTTTGGAAAGGACGAGCAAACTTTCTGACAACGTCGCCCCTCCATTTGTAGAGTCTTTCTTAGAGCTTAGGGGTGTCACTTTCTCTTGGTCCTCTGTCGGGTTCATGGACTCGGTTTCGCTCTTTTCTGCAGGTTTTCTTAAGGTCTTTTCACCTTCCGCCGTAGCGGATATAACTTCTTTTTGAGATGACGGCGACTCGGGATGTGAAGGTAGCTCTTTCTGAGCATTCTCCTCTTTAATAGAATACCCAGGCAAGGTTTCTTTAGTCTTGCTTCGCTCGCTCTCTTGGACCAAGCTAAGCCTTTGGTTTTCAGAAGAACTCTCTTTCTCTTCAATCTTGAAAGAGGCTGGGGAAGATGATTTTACGGAGGAACCCTTAGAAGCCTCCATTGCTATATTAGTCTCAGTCTTTTTATCCTTTACTTGCTCTGATGGCAATTTTCCGGTCTCCGGCTTAGGGACTGAAAAGAGTTCCGGAGAAGTTAAAGTGGCTAAAACCATTCCTATGGATCCAGATTCGGACTTTTCACCGGTTTGCTCAGAAACATTCTTTTTAGTTTTTAAATCTTCTCCAATGGGTTCAACTTCAGCCTTCTCAATTTTCGGTTTAGCTATGGAAACCTGTGAAGCTTCTCTTTTGGTATTAATATCCGAAGTGTCAGCAAAACTGAGTGGTTTTTTAAAACTTGCTTCTTTCTCCGCTTCTTGTTCCTTCGCATTTCTGGATGTCTCAAGGTCAAACCGGGTCTTATTTTCAGACGATGCCAAAAGGTTATCTTTAGCTTCGGATGTTTCTTTGGCAGTTTTTTCTATGAGGTTAGGGGAAGATAATTTACTTTCCGAGGGAGACTTTTCATTTTTCACCGCCGACCAGAAGGGGAAGCTGGTTTCTGGAGCCGTCGATAGAGCAATGACCCCCTTCTTCCCTTCTCCTGTGGCTACTACCTTATAAATGACGGGCTGGTCCAGATCCAGAACGATCCTCACAATTTTTTCCGGCTCAGTCTGAAACTGACTGGTTCGGATAGCTTTTATCGTGCTAAAAGGAAGATCGCTTCTAAAATTATGTTGGGGCAAGCTGTGAATAGCATCCTTGCAATCGATGATGACCCTATAAGGTTGCCCCTCTTTTGTCTCCGGAGTGGAGTGAACAAATTCAAAGGGTTCATCTCCGTAAATAGTAAGTTTAATGAAATTGCCCTCTTTCTCTAAACTGAGGTCATTGATCCGACAACTCCCCCTAATTGAACTGGGCCACAAAATCGAACTAACCAGGCTAAAAGAAATAAATACGCCCATAATTAAAAGCGTTTTTATTTTCAAAATCTTTTCTCTTTTCATAAAATCATCCTAATTTAGGGACAACGAAATTGAGGCGTTTTTAAAATTCTACCTTTTTGAGTTTTTGGCTTTCCTGAATATAATAGGTAGCCAATTTAAAGGAGGCGGTGATTGTTTTTTCTTCTGACTTTGGAGCCTGTGCCTCTTGAGGCGCCCCGGTTATAGTCATCCCCGAGACACAAGCCAGAAAAGGGAAATTCGCTATGTCGCTTAAGAAATTACCAAAGTGGTGATAGGAGCCCGTTATCTCGACGTTAAAGGAGTTGGCGTTATAAAAGTCGATCGGGGCCACCCCCTGGGGGACCACTTGAGCGATGCTCGTTTGACTGGATTGGGCCGCGAAATGCATCTGAGTCAAGAACAAGGGAATCTGTTTCTCTTCTGGCAACAAAAGCTCCACCTCTTTGTATCTTTTCAACAGCTTTTCATATTCCGCCTTCAGGCTTTCAAAACTTTTGGCTTTCATCTCTACATTCTTAAGATTAGTCAAAATACTCTCATATTCTATTTGTTTTTGGCTTATGGCTTGCGAGTTTTTAGAGTAGATTCTGGCATACCAGAAATAAACCATCAAAAACAAGATTAATACGCCTAATAGAATCTTCTGTGTTTTAGAATCTTTTAAATCCATCCATCCCCTCCAGATTGGATCAATCTTTAGTTTTTCCGGTTATGGTTTATGAATTTACTTTTGGGCTATCTCCACAGTATCTGAGCTTTCAACCTTGACCTCGGGCATGTAGATTAGCTCGCCAGAAAGTCCGAAGGTGAAGGTTTTCTGCTTCTCGGTTTCTGATTTTTTTATAAATTGCAACTCCATATTCTTAAAGTAGTCGGATCCCATCAACTCGATTAAAAACAGAGCCAAGCTGTTGATCGAATATGTATAGCCCTCCATACTCACCTTTCTGGTCGGAGAAAGAGGGGTAGCCTTCGGGGCTGTGGTATCAGCTCCTGTGCCTTTTGAGGATCCAGCTGCCGGTTCCTCCTCTTTTAAAGTAGAAAGCCATAAATGTTCCGGCACCCTCTGGCTTAAATCCTCTAATATGTACACCCAGGTGGCTCTATTTTGATCCAGGGTTTCTATAGCCGACATTCTCTGCAATAATTTGTCCTTAAGATCGATCAAAGCATCCACCACTTCTATGTTTTTTTTCAGCTCTTCGGTTCTCCTTTTTGCCTCCATTATCTTTTTGTCCAAAGCTTTGAGCCTGAAACTTTGGAATATGCTGATTACCATAAACAATCCTATCAAGATTAAAGCCACTGTCCCTACATAGAAGAGATTTTTACCCAGGGCAAATTTTCGGCCTTTTCTTCTTAGCTCTTTGGGAAGCAGATTAATTTCAATCATGGTTATTTTACCTTTCTTGAAGCTAAACCCACTGCCACGGCCAAAAGTGGAGCAATCCTGTCCGGTTGGGCATCTTTAAAAATATCCGGATCATATTCGATATTTCTCAAGGGATTGCCTATTTCTATGGGAACGTTCAATTTTGCCTGAATGAACTCCGGTAAAAACGGGATCAAGGCTCCACCGCCGGTGAGCACTATCCAGTCCACTTTGGGCACCTTAGCGGTGGATTTAAAATAGGAGAAAGCTACCTCCAATCCTGAGATTAGCTCCTCCGCGGCTGTAACGACCGTGGCTTTTAGCATGTCCTGATCAATAGAGGTTCCCATCTCCCCTTTTATGGTCTTGGAGGCCAATTCCTGATTTACTCGAAACTCCTTCATTATGGCATTGTAGATCAACCGTCCTCCACTGGAAAGGTCCCGGTTGGAATGATATAAGCCATCCTTAAGAAAGGTGATGCTGGTGGTGTCAAATCCAACATCTATCAAAGCCGTTACCCTCTCCGGGTCAATCTCATAATTGAGCAAGTAGGCGTTCAGTATGGCAAAAGCGTCGGTGTCCACTATCACTGGTTTTAATCCAGCCTCGAGGACCAGCTCGATATAAGAATTCAAAAATTCATTTCTGGCGGCCACCAAAACCACATCCATTTTTCGGGTCTCCTGGTTGACCTGGATAATGTGATAATCCATGGTCACGTCTTCCACGTCGAAGGGGCTTCTCTGTTCTGCCTGAAAAAGAATAGCTTGCTCTGCCTCTACTCCCGACTTTTGATCCATGGTGATCTTATCGGTAATCACCCCATGTCCGCAGACGGAGATAGCTACCTCCTTTAGATTGGGATCGCACTGATCAATCAGGCTTTGCACGTTGAAAATAACAGTATCTTTATCTCTGATCTCCTCATCCACTATGGTTTCCAGCGGAATTTCCCTCATTCCTAAGGCCGTCAAAGCCCACCCTCCAGACCTCTCCTCCAGCTTCACCAACTTGACGGAGGAAGCTCCGATATCCAGCCCCGCTACAGTCCTGGTCTTTTTTCCCAAAATCATAAAAGTCTCTCTCGATATTGAGTGTTAACTTCGGCTTCGATTATACCATGTTCTCATTTATCTTGAAGTTTAGGAAATTGCGCTAATTTTTTCATCGGCTGAAATTTTAAGAAACTTAAGCACTTGTAAAAAAAATTATCCGAACTCTGGATCCGTAGGAGAACAAATAAAAAATGACTGCCTTCTTTTAGTATGCTTCTATGCCCTCCCCTCAATTCATACCGCTTATCTTCTTAATCGGCAAGGAACAAAAAGACCTTAATTTATTTTGAATCGTATTTTTAACATAATCCCAGGAAACTGAATTCCATCCACAATAGATGGAAAATATTACCAAGTAAACGCAAATTAGGGGTTGACATATTCGGGTTTTATGTTAAATTAACTAAAGAAGGGTTTGTAAGGTGTGAGCTGTTCTATGGCTTGCCTTTGCTCACGAAAAGAAATGGTTGTTATTTTGGGCTGTTTTACCGATATCCAAAAATGATGGCGTTTCAAATGATCGTCTGAAAGGAGGAAGAAAGATTATGCTGCGTATCCTGAGTATCAAAAAGATCTTAGCCATTGTCTGTTTTCTGGTAATGATGTGGGGGATCGTGTTTGAATTAAAAAGCCAGTCCTTGGGTCCGGAGAGGTTGACCCTCTCCAAGGAAACTCCAGTAATATCCGAGAGGTTCAATCAATTCTTGTCTAAAAAGGAACCTGCGGAGAAAGTGAAAGTATGGGTCTTCTTTACGAATAAGGGAATATTTGATCTCGGAGAATATGGGTCGGCTTTGAATCAAACTAAAAATACTTTAACTGAAAGGGCGACTCATCGAAGAGCTAAGACCATGAAGCCCAATCTGGTGGATTTTCGAGACCTTCCGGTTGATCATACCTATGTTAATGAAATATTGAAATACCAAGCTAAATTGAGGCAAAAAAGCAGATGGCTGAATGCCGCAAGTTTTGAGATTCCGGTCTCCCAATTAAACTCAATTTCCAAGCTGGATTTTGTTAGATCGATAAAGCCAGTCGTAGGAGGCAAAAGAAAACCAATTCCACTACAAGAGTCACCTTCAGAACCCCAAAAAAGTCCGTCTAAATTCGCTTTGAACTATGGAGCTTCTTTTGCTCAGCTTCAGCAGTTAAACGTTCCAGCGGTGCACAACTTGGGCTATAAAGGCCAAGGAGTTTTAGTGTGTATGATGGACACCGGCTTCCGGAAGGACCACCAGGCATTTCAATTAGCCTACTCAGAAGGAAGGGTATTGGCAGAGTGGGACTTTGTAAACCAAGACGGAAATACACAGAATGAAGGAAGTGATCCCTCCAATCAACATAATCATGGAACCTACACTTGGTCAACCCTGGGAGGAGCGGCGGATGGAAATCTATATGGACCTGCCTATGGTGCTTCCTTTATCTTGGCTAAGACTGAGGACGTATCCCAGGAGGTGCCCATAGAGGAGGACAATTGGGTGGCAGGCATGGAGTGGGCGGACAGCATCGGTGCAGATGTGATATCCAGCTCCTTGTGTTATAGTGATTGGTATAACTATTCCGACTTAGATGGCAACACCGCAGTCATTACCATAGCGGCAGACATAGCGGCGAGCTTGGGAATAGTGGTATGCAATGCTATGGGCAATGAGGGTTCCGGTGCTGGCAGCTTACTTGCACCCGCAGATGCTGACAGCATAATCGCCTGTGGAGCTGTGGATGCCAGTGGAAGTATAGCTTCATTCAGCTCCAGAGGACCAACCTATGACGGCAGGACCAAGCCCGAGGTGTCAGCAAGAGGAGTCTCCACCCGCTGCGCTTCTCCTAGTAGCGTAACCAGCTACACTTCTGTAAGCGGAACCTCGCTCTCCACCCCTCTTATCGGTGGATGCGCGGCCCTGATCCTTTCTGCTCATCCGGACTGGACTCCCATGCAGGTAAGAGAAGCTATGATGATGACTGCCAGCCGGGCAACTTATCCCGACAACGACTATGGTTGGGGAATACCTGATATTCTGACCGCTATACAATATAGTTTCTATCTCACTGGTGACGTAAGTGGTGATACAAAAATCAACGGAGCAGATATAGTTTATCTGATAAATTATCTTTACGTAGGTGGACCTTCACCCACTCCTCTTTTCTTGGGTGATGTTGACTGTGATAGCCTGGTCAACGGTGCGGACGTGGTCTATTTGGTAAACTACCTATTTCAAGGAGGTCCGAAACCCTGCAACCATTAAAGCTTCTTCTCCGGCTGGATTGTCCATTTGAATCCAAAGGATTATCATGCATTCTCAAGCAATAGAATTCGTCTGAGCGGTAAAATGGGTTCATCGTTATATCCCGCCAAAGTGGCGGAGAAGGGATGATAACATTACTTCAGGAATCACCAATCCTAGATTTTGTTTAGACTCAAATCTGTATCTTCTCATTCTTCGCAATTAATTTATATCCCATCCTCGCTCGTTTAACTCATAATTTGTACTCCCCTCGCTTATTTTTGTAATGACCAAATACATATCGGACCCCGCATATGCTCAGATAAGTCTGGCAAGCAAAAGAACTCACCCCCTGTCCCCCTCTCTTTTAAAGAGAGGGGAATCAAAGGGGGTGAGTTATCCGCAGGATCCACAGGACAAGTTCCGGGATGTGTTGCCTATCTTTTTTCTTGTCACCTAAAAGTGTATGATTTGTATTTGGTATCTACTCCCCTCACTTATTTTCGATTTGACAACTAATCTTCATTTGGTTAAATTTGTCATAGAAAATGATAGTTTGTGAAAAGGAGATTTTATGCGTTCTACAGAAACCATCAATCCGAAGGATCAGCCTCTGGCTAAGACGCCTCGCCTTTCCCAAAGAGCAAAAGATATGCCTCCCTCGCCTATAAGAAAGTTAGTTCCTTTGGCGGATGCCGTAAAAAAGAAAGGGATAAAGATTTATCATTTAAACATTGGTCAGCCGGATATTCCTACTCCCCCTGAATTCATGAATGCCATAAGAAATTATGATAAAAAAGTTTTAGAGTATGGCAATTCCAAAGGAGATTATAACTATATAGCGGGACTGGTGAAATATTACAAAAGAAGAGGGATCGAAGTTGAAGAAAAGGATATTCAAATTACCACTGGGGGAAGTGAAGCCATAATCTTCGCCATGATTTGTGTGGCAAATGTGGGGGATGAGGTCATCGTATTTGAACCCTTTTATACAAACTATAATGGTTTTGCCATGATGGCGGATGTGAAGCTGGTTCCCATAACCCTTCAGGCAGAGAAAGGTTTTCATTTACCATCAAAAGAAATGATAGAAAAAAAGATCACCTCGAAGACCCGTGCCATCTTGATCTGTTCTCCCAACAACCCCACTGGCACGGTCTACACCAAAGAGGAGATGGAGATGATAGCTGAGATATGTAAGAAGCATAATCTCTTCGTCCTCTCAGACGAGGTTTATCGGGAATTCATCTATGAGGGGAGACATACCAGCATTATGAATATTGAGGGGATCTCTGATCGTGCCATTCTCTTGGATTCCATCTCCAAAAGATACAGTGCCTGTGGGGCAAGGATAGGATGTTTGGTGTCAAAAAATGAAGAAGTGATGAGTGCGGCATTAAGATTGGGTCAAGCCCGATTATGCTCCCCTTCTATCGAGCAATTTGGGGCAACCGCAGCCCTTAAAATCGAGGATGACTATTTCGAAAAGATGGCTCTGGAATATAAAAGAAGAAGAGATACGGTCTATGATGAATTAATGAAAATTCCAGGAGTAGTATGTCTCAAGCCCAGCGGAGCATTTTATATTATGGCGAAGCTTCCGGTCAAAGATATTGAGGATTTCGCCCGGTGGATGCTTACTGATTTCAGTTTAGATGGTGAAACCACCATGATTGCCCCCGGACCAGGTTTTTATGCCACACCGGGAAAAGGTCAGGATGAAGCCAGAATCGCCTATGTTCTGAATGTGGACGATTTGAAAAAAGCGATGAGAATTCTGGCGAGGGGAATCGAGACCTATAATAAAAGATAGGGCAATTAACCTCACCCCCTTAGTCCCTCTCTCCACCGGTGGAGAGGGGGACAGAGGGGGTGAGGTAGAAAACCGTTTACCATATTAATATCAAAACAGATGAGCCAAAAATATTTCATTGGGGTTGATCTCGGGGGAACTAATATCAAATTTGGCGTTGTCTCTGAAAAGGGCAAAGTCCTACAAAAGGGGATGCTTTCTGCACAAGCAAATTTGGGAAGAGGAGCCATACTTAATAATATAAAAAAAGCAATTGAAGAATCGCTATCTTTCGCTAAGCAGAAAAAAATCAAAATAAAAAGCATAGGCGTTGGTTCGCCGGGAACGGTAAATTTAGATACCGGTAAAATTGAAGGCTCCTGTCCCAACCTTCCCCAGATGGTTAATGTGAATTTGAAAAAGTGGCTTTCCAGATATTTTGAGTTTCCTATCTATGTTGACAATGATGCCAATTTGATGGCTCTGGCTGAATCTAAATTTGGGGCGGCTAAAGGCTACAAAGACGCTCTCTGTTTAACTATCGGAACTGGAATCGGCGGTGGGATAATTTTGGACGGGAAGCTTTTTCATGGTTCCAGCTTTGCCGGTGCGGAGTTTGGACACATGACCATCGGCTATAACGGGCTCAAATGCAGCTGTGGAGGGATTGGCTGTTTGGAAATGTATGCTTCTGCTCCCGGAATGATCAAAGATGCCATAAAATTTTTACGCAGAGACAAAAAATCCATCATTCATAAATTAATCGAAAGAGATTTGGATAGACTGACTACCGAGCTCATCTTCGAAGCCGAAAGAAAAGGCGATGTTTTAGCTTCGGATATTATAAATCAAGCCTGTGCCTATTTGGGTGCAGGCATAGCCAGTGCAGTTAATCTTTTAAATCCACAAATAGTTGTAATCGGTGGCGGGGTATCCGAAGGGGGCAATAATTTTATCCAAAGAATCAAAAAAGAAGTAAAAAGAAGAGCCTTCCCTACCGCCACCAAACACCTTAAGATCGTTAAAGCTAAATTGGGCAACAACGCCGGCTTCATCGGCGCCGCCATGTTAGCCGAAAGTAGAAAGTAGGTCAAGCATGGAGCAGTCTGCTTGACAAACTCGTTTCTCAGTCCTGACTTTGTTGAAGTCTCTTGTCAATTCTTTCTCCAGGTGCGACCATAAGAGAGAAGTATACAACATCGGTGTTCCTAATGATCCCCTCAACTGTCTCAACTAACTGCCCCTTATTCTTCTCGTAATCATTACTATAATATGGACCGACCTTGTTAATGAACATAAATTTCTCGGATCTGAGCCTCTCGGCAACAAGCCTGAATTTCTCCCATTTGGCACCGTAGTTCTGAAATTCCTCTAGTTGATATGTGGCAAGGACAATTGTAGATAGAATCAAAGCAAGAATCATAAGAGCATTGTGGTTTTGCGGCCAAGCAAAGGCTAATGCAATTGTCATTGTAGTTAGAACATTGCATGTAATTGCAGTTAGCTTAAGTCGCCTATATGCTTTTTGGTTCTTCATCGCATTCGAGTCGAAGTAAGCAAACTGGTCGTCGACTCGATCTTTTATATAACTATCGATTTCTTCCCGATGTCCAGTAGACATCTTTTATAACCTCCTTTTAGGTATAGTAGATCAAGCATGGCGAAGCCTGCTTGACAAAATAGGCTAATATGGCTCCTCTAGTTTCAAAAGGCATTTCAAAAAATCAACATTTGACTTCAACACCAGCGTTTCCGACCTTACCTCTTGTCCTAACGAATTCATCTTAAAAAGCAAGCCCGTTCTCTTGTATTCGGGAAAGCACAACCCTATGTCCTCAACTGCGGCTGAAGTCTTTTCCCACTCGCTCTTGGCTTCTCCACTTTGGCCAAAGCTACTAGGCGGCATTATAAAGATCGTTTTATCAAGAAAGAAGTTAGCTTTTAACCAACAGACCTCAGCTGTGCTCCCTAAGGTATATCCCGGAATTACTATGATACAGTGCGCGGCCTTTGCCAACAGCTCGAAGTTATGAAACCACGATTTGTCATCGACGTGCAATCTTCCTGGACCAACGCTGTTTTCCGGTCCACCTACGGCGTAAACCTGACCCATCGTACTCAAGTATTTTGCAATGATAAATTCAAGATCAAGGGTTCCAGGTTGCTCGAAGAAAGATGGCGAATACACAGTGGGACGCTCTGGATTCGCTATTCTAAGCTTGCCGACAGTATTAAATGGTCTCAGAAAGAGCCGGAAGTCACGCTCTGGAATCGCGTATTCGCGACTACGCAGGAATTTTATCTCTTGCAACGGGAAAAAATCCCTTTTTTTCTGTTCACGTAACTGTTTGGACCTGTAAGCAGACTTCGCTATCAGATAAATGGGAGCAGCCGCAACAAGCCCGGCCAATATGGCAATTGGAATGTATGACAAACCATAATAGGCTTCCAATCTATCCTTGATGATGAAAATGACCATGATTAGAACTACGTATGCTAGAAACCCCAGACGTTTGGCTAATTTCCCTGGTTGAAATGATTTATCATCCATTGGGGTTACGCAATTTTATGAAAGGTTAATTCCTTAA
>Ga0315294_10000868_pt1 | contig 32878 bp, 29 predicted proteins | sample YL17G13_40_MG_FD_203626 | JGI IMG/M metagenome (GOLD analysis project Ga0315294, IMG submission 203626) | Sediment microbial communities from Yellowstone Lake, YNP, Wyoming, USA - YL17G13_40 | ecosystem: Environmental > Aquatic > Freshwater > Lake > Sediment | place: USA: Wyoming | collected...
AAGAGTGCCTAAAACTGCCTTTTAATCTATGCGTTTCGAGTTTTAAGGTAATAATAACGAAGTTTGTTTGATAAATGAAAATATGGAAAGTGTCCCTAAATTATTTCTAATAATTACATCTCTAAGTTACTTTTACCGATGTTGCAAACAGAACAAAGAGTATGAAGATTATCGGGGATGGTCTCTCCTTCTTTCGTCCAAGGAATTATATGGTCGACATGTAAAGTAATTTTAGGGTCAGTTGCAGGTGAGCGTCCACAGATTTTACATTTAAAGTTATCCCTTCTCATAATTATAAATCTAAGTCTCCAATTAATATTTCTTTTAGTTTTATGTTTATATAAAATGGTGGTTTTATCTATAACCTGTTCTTTTTTGGCTTCAACTTTTGGAATCTTTTCTTTATTTATGTAATCTATGAATTTTTCTAATGCTTTTATCCATGTTCCAAATCGGTATTCATACGCACCCGCTGAATATTTAGATAACGGTTTATGCATATCGTCGGACTTCGGTTGTCTACCAAGTTTTGCCCAAACCTCTTCTAAATTTGTAAAGTATTCTTCCTCCGTAACACCAAGATTTCGTGTTTTTTCTAATCCCACTCGTTCTAATGCCTTAAACCAACTTCCAAATTTACTAGCGAAGGAAGATATGCTATAATGACCGTAAATTTTATATTCTTCTGTTGTTACGCTTTTCTTTTTTAATTCTTTGCTAACCCTAATTAAATCTTGTATTAGTTCCTCTTCTGTTAGATGTAAGTTTCTTGTTTTTTCTAGCCCTGCATCCCCAAGCGCTTTTAGCCACGACCCAAATTTGCGTATAAAAGTATGGCTTGAATATTTTCCCAGCCTATTATATTCTGCTTGGGTAACAGATTGCTTTTCTAAAAAAGTGGCGATACGTTTTAAATCTTTGATTAAATCATCTCTTGAGATATTTCTGTGATATTCTTCTAATTCAAATTTCATAATTTATATAATAAGTATAATTTTTATAAAATTATCAACTAATACTAACTTTAATTATTGGATTGTCAATATCTATTGAGATATCAATAATAATAAAATCAATTGTGGTTTTTCGACTATTATAATCTCTTGACATTCGATAGAATTGAATGTATTTTTCTCGTATGACGATTCCTGACTTTATACAATTATTTGCAGCTCTCGGTATAGGTGGGGTTGGCGGTGGAATTGTTGGTGCGTATTTTCAATCACGATTTCAACATCAAAAAGAAGTTCAGGAAGACATACACAATTTAAAGCGACAAAGATACGGCGCAATTTTAATCCAAATGCTAACAATACTTGATCCAGAAAGAGGACTCATCAAAATAGAAAAATTTCGTCCTGATCTAAAAAACATTGATGATGTAAAAGACGAGGTAAAAACTGAAATGTTGAATAGTGTTTTATTTGCTAGTGATGAAGTTATAAAAGCAATGGCTGAATTTATACAAGATCCGAGTTATCCTTCATATATTAAAAGTGCTTCCGCTATGAGAAATGATTTATGGAATAGGAAAACAAAGGTTAACGAAGATATTCTGAAGGTTTTTAGTAAGTAATAATAAATATGTACGAAAGATAAGGTTTTTAAATATGAATGTTTTTATCGTTATTTTATTAATTATTCTTATCGGGTTATTTATTTATTCACTCTTGAAACCACAAAAGCAGCAAGGTTCAGACCAGAGCTTGACGATGTTACAAAACCAGATTGAAGGATTAAGAAACCAGACTAATGAGACTCTAAATAATCAGCAGAAATTACTTAATCAGCAACTGGGACAAATTACAACACTAATCAACCAACAACTTCAGAATGTTACTCAGCAGTTATCAACGACCACTGGTCAGATTGGTGACCGGCTTGATAAGGCGGCGGGCGCTATTTCCAATGTACATAAAGAGATTGGCGGATTATCCGAAGCATCAAAACAGATACTTGATGTCGGTAAAGACATCTCAAAACTCTCAGAAATCTTAAAAGCGCCGAAAACCCGCGGGCTTTTAGGCGAGTTCTTTTTAGGTGACTTGCTGAGTCAAATTCTACCACAAGAATATTACGAATTACAGCATTCGTTTAAGAATAATAAAGTTGATGCGGTTGTTAAGCTGGGTCCAAAACTTGTGCCGATTGATGCCAAGTTTCCTTTGGAAAATTTTCGAAGGCTAGTCGAGAGCAAAACTGATGAAGAACGCAAGAAAATGCGTAAAGATTTTATGCGCGATGTCAAAGTTCATATTGATGCGATTGCGTCTAAATATATTATGCCCGATGAAGGCACTTACGATTTTGCGATGATGTATATCCCGGCGGAAAATGTCTATTACGAAGTAATTATCAAAGAAGACCCGGACGAGAAAAGCATCAGTCAATATGCGATAGCACAGAAAGTCATTCCGGTTTCGCCCAATAGTCTTTATGCTTATCTGCAGGCGATTGTCTTGGGGTTGCGGGGCTTGAAGATTGAGCAAAGTGCGGCTCAAATTTTAGGGACATTACAGAAATTAACCATAGATTTTGAGAATTTTAAGGGTGAATTCGATACGCTCGGCAAACATATCGGTAATGCTCAGGCAAAATATGTCGAAGCCGAGCGGAAACTGACCAAGTTCGACAATAAACTCTCCAGTGTCGAAGCAATGAACCCGGAAGAAGAACTGAAGAAACTGACCTAACCGACTACCACGAAAGCACGAAAGAGAGAAAACGCGAAATGAATATAGAATTTGACGTTTTATCCAATAGAATAATTAATTCGGCAATAGAAGTACACAAGAAGCTAGGTCCCGGTTTCCTCGAGTCAATTTATCAAGCAGCATTAATAATCCAATTACAGAGAGACGGATTGAATGTTGACGCACAAAAAGAAGTAAAAATATACTATGATGATAAAAATATTGGCACACATAGATTAGATATAGTGGTTAATAATGAAATCATAGTTGAATTAAAGGCAGTAAAGGATTTCGAAGACAGTCATTTTGCTCAGCTTTTATCTTATTAAAAAGCGGCTGGTCTTAAAACAGGGTTATTATTAAACTTCGCTAGGGCTAAATTAGACATAAAAAGAGTAGACAATTAGTTTTCGTGCTTTCGTGTATTCTTCGTGTTTTCGTGGTAATCCGTTCGATTTAGCCCTTGACATATTGAGTTATCTTGATTATTATTTATAAATACATTTAGATAAGGCGGATACGTGGTAAAAATAAGATTAAAACGAATTGGCAGACGGCATGTTTCATTATACCGGATCGTAGTAGCAGATTCACGGCGCTCGAGGGACGGCAAATATCTTGAGTCAGTAGGATACTATAATCCAAAATCTAAACAGCTAACACTAAATAAAGAACGAGTCGATTACTGGTTGTCGAAAGGCGCACAAGCTACGGACACCACAAAACGGCTCATAACCAGACACACGAAGCAAACTAAACCGCTTCCAGCGGAATCCGAATTAGGAGGATAACATGAAAGAACTGATTGAATTCATGGCAAAGGCTCTAGTTGACCAACCAGACAAGGTAGTCATTAAGGAAATTGCCGGGGAAAAAACTTTGATTTATGAACTACGGGTTGGAGAAGGCGACCTCGGCAAAATCATCGGTAAAGAAGGCCGAACCGCTAAGGCAATGAGATCAATCATCTCAGCCGCAGCGATGAAAATGGGCAAACGCGCTCAACTCGAAATCTTAGAATAAAAAGTCCCAAAATTTAAGATTTTTGCCGTCCTTCGAAGCGCATGCGTATTCATATAATAACAATTTTTCCTGAGTTTTTCGCAAGCCCTCTGGGCTGCGGTGTTATGAGAATCGCACAAGAAAAAAAGGCAACTGAAGTTGTGACTGTAAACCTGCGTGATTTCGCAACCGATACATATCGGACGGTTGATGATTATCCGTTCGGCGGGTTTCCCGGTATGATTTTAAAACCAGAACCGATTTTTAAGGCAGTGGAAAGCGTCCGGCAGGATAATTCTTATGTAATTCTGCTCTCGCCGCAAGGCCGCGCCTTAAATCAGGATATTGTTAATGAACTGAGCCAGAAAGAACATATTGTTATGATTTGCGGGCGATATAAAGGCGTCGACGAACGGGTAAGAGAACATCTTATCAATGATGAAATTTCGATTGGTGACTATGTATTGTCCGGTGGCGAAGCCGCATCACTGGCACTGATTGAAGCGATCACACGTTTATTGCCCGGTGTGGTTGGCGATAAAGAATCGGTCGCGTCCGACTCGTTTATCTCCGGTCTTCTGGATGCGCCGTATTATACCCGACCGCAGGATTTTCGTGGTTATAAAGTACCGGAAGTGCTCGTTTCTGGTAATCACCAGAAAGTAAAAGAATGGCGTGATGAGCAGGCAATGAAATTAACTAAAGAAAAAAGACCAGATTTGATAAAAAAATTGAAGGATTGAAAAATAACATGAAATATTGTTTAATAATCTTTAAATCTTCGAATCTTTCAATCCGTTTTTGGAGGTAATGATGGCAAAAGAAAAACATAAAGATAAAGCCGTTGCCAAGGCAGCAACTAAAGAAGAACTGCAGGCAGCGGTTAGCGAGCTTAGAGTTGGTTCGGATGTAAAAATTTCCCATAAAATCATTGAGGGTGATAAAGAAAGAATTCAGGTTTTTCAGGGCATGATTATCCAGATGCGCGGTGATAAGGAAAACAAATCAATTACCGTTCGCAAAATGACCCGTGGTATTGGCATTGAAAGAATCTTTCCCTTGAATTCACCGGTTGTTACCCGGATTGAAATTAAAAAACATAGTAAAGTACGCCGGGCAAAACTTTACTACATCCGTAAGAAAAAAGGTCAAGAATCCAAACTTAAAGAAATTAAAGTTGAAGCCCAAGCCTGATTGGGAACTCTGGAAGCAAAATAAGATATTCTGCGGCGTTGATGAAGTAGGTCGCGGCGCTTTAGCCGGACCAGTCGTCGCCGCCGCTGTTATATTACCAAAATTTACTAAAATCCCTGGCGTTAAAGACTCGAAACAATTAACACCCAAGGCGCGCGAAGCACTATACCCGATAATTGTCAAACAAGCTCTGGCATATGGGGTTGATTTGGCAACCGTTAAAGAAATTGACCGTCTTAATATCCGTAATGCTTCGTTTCTGGCAATGAACCGAGCTATCCGGGCAATAGGTTACAAATGCGATTCCGCCTTGGTTGACGGTTTCTCAATTCCTGACTGTCCGCTACCAAATACCGGAATTGTTAAAGGCGACCAAAAAAGCCTCTCGATTGCCTGCGCCTCAATTATTGCCAAAGTCACCCGGGACCGAATTATGGATAAACTGCACAAACAATATCCAAAATACAATTTTATCAAAAACAAAGGTTATCCGACACCCTTTCATAAGAAAACGCTTGCTAAAATCGGCCCGACCAAAATTCACCGGCGCAGCTTTGAACCGGTCCGACAAACCCTGCTTGATTTTTAATCCGATGCACTCATTAGGAAAAGACGGCGAACAGATTGCAGTAAAATACTTAAAATCTAATGGTTTTAAAATCTTGGATACAAACTTTCGCTGTGCAATCGGCGAGATAGACATTGTTGCCAAAGAGAAAGACATTATTGTATTTATTGAAGTAAAAACCCGCCAGTCTGATACATTTACTGAGCCGTTTGAAAGTGTCGGTAAAAGAAAACAGGCAAAAATAAAAGATTTGGCTGAATACTATATGCAAGATAAAGATTATTTAGACTGCGATATAAGATTTGATGTGTTAAGTATTACTGCTAAGGATAAAGACACTAAAATTGAACATATTAAAGATGCATTTATTTAATAATAGGGGTTAAAAATGACAAACGAAAAGAAAATAAAAATAACCAAGAATGGACCTTATATTATCTGTGGCGGTTTGCCCATAATAAAAGAAATTATTGTAACTGACAATAAGGGAACACCGATTAAATGGGTTAAAGGCAAAATTTATCCGATTACGGAACTTTATGCTTTATGCCGATGCGGCAAATCAAAAAATATGCCGTTTTGTGACGGGGCTCATGCAGAAATAAAGTTTGACGGCGCTGAAACTGCAAGCAGACAAAATTATCTTGATTGTGCGGAAAAGACCGAAGGTCCGAGTCTTGATTTGACTGATGTCGAAAACCTCTGCGCTACAGCCCGATTTTGTCATCGTGCTGGCGGAACATGGCAGCTCATAGAAAAATCGGATAATCCTAAATTAAAAGAGATTGCGATTCAGGAAGCTTGTAACTGCCCGGCAGGCAGACTGGTTGCGTGGGACAAAAATAGTAAAAAGCCGATTGAGCCGGCTTTCGAACCGTCAATAAGTTTGATTGAAGACCCATCGGCAAATGCGAGCGGACCAATCTGGGTTAAAGGCGGGGTACAAATTGAATCGGCTGATGGTTTTTTATATGAAATCAGAAACCGCGTGACTTTATGCCGATGCGGTAAATCGAAGAATAAGCCGTTCTGCGATGGTCGTCACATCACAACCAAATTTAATGATGGCGACGAGTTGCTAAATAAAAAGAAATAAATATCGTTTTTTAGTCTTAGACTGCCAAATCAAGCAACCCTAAAATCGGATAGCGTGTAAACGCCCAGCGGTTCTGTTGTTTCAACTGGCTTTTTAGGTGGGCGGCTCAAAGTAAGGACAAGTACTGCAATAATCGCCAAAATCATCAGCACAATTAAAAGTGTCTTTGATGATTTGCTGTACCTGCGATTAGTAACTTGTTTTAACATATAAAAAGATTGTAGAGCGTATTAATAATAAGTCAATATTTTATCATTGACTAATACTGTTTTTGTCTTATATTGTATTACAAATGTTGGCCAAAGTATATTCGGCAAGCACTTATGGAATTGATGCTTATATTGTAGATGTTGAAGTTGATATCGGTTTTGGCTTGCACTCATTTGTCATCGTCGGCTTGCCCGATAATGCAGTAAAAGAATCACAGCATCGGGTCAGCGCGGCAATAAAGAACTCAGGCTTTAAATCCCCGGTTCGAAGAACCACCGTAAATTTAGCACCGGCTGATGTTAAAAAAGAGGGCGCGATTTTTGACTTGCCGATTGCAGTTGGAATGTTATCCGCGCTCGGTGCTTTCCGTTCTAATATTTTAGCTAAGTATTTAATTCTTGGCGAACTCTCGTTGGACGGAACCCTGCGTCCGATTAAAGGCGCAATCTCTATGGCGATGGCAGCTCGCGACCAGCAATTTGCCGGAATAATTCTTCCCAAAGAAAATGCACAAGAAGCAGCTTTGGTTCAAGGGGCAACTGTTTATCCGGCTGAAAATTTAGTTGAAGTGATTCAGTTCTTGTCCGGCACAAAAACAATCGAGCCAGTCAAGTCTGATTTTGAAAATGTCTTTCAAGCCGTGTCCGAATACAATGTAGATTTTGCTGAAGTAAAAGGACAAGAGCATGCCAAGCGCGCTTTAGAAGTTGCTGCGGCTGGCGGTCATAATATTTTAATGCTCGGACCACCCGGAACTGGCAAAACGATGCTTGCCCGGCGAATACCAACAATCTTGCCAAGAATGGAATTAGAAGAAGCATTAGAGACGACCAAAATTCATTCGGTTGCCGGCGCTTTGGTCTCGCATCAACCGATTATCGCAACCCGACCGTTCCGCTCCCCTCACCATTCTATTTCTGAAGCTGGATTAATCGGGGGCGGAGCATTTCCAAGACCCGGAGAAGTTTCTTTGGCTAATAATGGCGTTTTGTTCTTGGACGAATTGCCGGAATTTCACCGTGATGTTTTAGAGGGGTTGCGACAGCCATTAGAAGATGGTTCAGTTACAATCGGACGCGCCAAAACAACCATATCATATCCAGCGCGTTTCATGCTTGCCGCTTCGATGAATCCATGCCCGTTCAGTCCCAAACTACAAACAATCCTAAATTAGATAACCATTAATATCTTAAAGAACTCCGAGAATGCCTTCTGGTAAATTACGTAATCTATCAAAAAAAGATACTTATATAAAACACAAGAACCCGTTTGATTTGCACACATTAACTGAGTAAAATAGCATTGAATAACTTCGCTTAATCACAGAAAGTGGAACGACTACACAACATTAAAGAACTTTCACAGCTTCTGGGTGTTAAAGCAGGAACTATTTACTGTTGGGTTCATCAGGACTTAATCCCATATTATAAATTGAACAAGTTAGTGCAATTCTGGGAAAGTGAAATTAATGAATGGCTAAAAACAAAAAGCACAAAAGAAATGGGTCAATTTAATTTGGAACAATTTACTTGTAAACCATAAAAAGGAGGGCGGGTGCCCTATAGCAAAAATTTGTAAAAAAGAGAGTACAAACAGTATTTCGATTTGGATTGTAATGCCCGCGTACATTGTCCCAACTTTCCAGTTGGTGTGACCGGTTTCGGTCATAAAAGACAAAGGTATCAAAACGATCCTTGCATCAACAACTATTGACAAGTCGATTTGAAGTTATATAATTTCGCAGGAATAAAGAAAATAAATTGTTGTATAGATTGAGACATAATATAATAGACGCACTATGACCTACAAAATGCCTGAGGTAATTGGTACACTTATTTTTATAGCTGCTTTATTCTTTGCAATTCTTTTATATGGATATATTACACGTCGCAAATCGCCGGAAATGAGAAAAAAAATATTGTTTTCAGAATTGCCCATCTGGATTTTTGGAGTCTTATGGTTAGTAACGATGTATTTCATTATAATACATAGTGTTTATTTTCCCAATATCCAACAACTGCTGACGGCAACGTTATCTGTTATAAGCGTTCTCTGGGCAGTGTTGAGTGCGAGACGCGCCACCAGTGCGGATGTTCGTTCAAGTCAAACATTGGAAAAGTTAGAAGAAAACCAAATAATTGCAACTGAAACCTTAGAGAATTTTAAAACGATTTTTGACCAGCATTTAATAGATCGACTAAAAATTACACAAACATATAATAAAGCAAAGGTATCTCTTCTCTTATCCACACCCATTTTTGGCTATCACCCGCTAGGCGGTAGTGAATTTGAAAGGTTCATCAAAACACTATTTAGCCATCCCGAAAAAAACGAAATAGAAATTATTCTATCGACACCTGATCATCATTATTTTCATTGGCTTAATACTTTAATTTGGCAACCTATAAACGGAAACAAAAATGAGCGGGCAACTATTGCACAATATGGTACGCTTCTTCTTGAAACACTCCACATCTTCCGTCAGAATAAAGACATTTTGACTGTCTGGGCTGGAAATGACGGCATTCTTAGACTTTTTGCTTTTCATGGTCAAACGATAAAGCCTAAGGAATACAATCTGTTTGACAATGTTTTTCTTGTTTTGACTGATAAAGTAACATTGGCTTCCGACTTGCAGCATTTTCAAGGACGATCTTTTCCTGTTGTCAAAGATCAGCATCGTTTAATTGTTGGCACAGAAACGTCATATTTCGATCAATTCAAGCTCTGTTCGTACTCGCTAGACAAGAATCACCCAGTTGTAATCGGGTCAACTAACGCTAAAGATGAATTAGGGGTCCTATTCTCTGATTATTTTCTCGGGCGTACATCGGGAATGCTCATGAAACTATCCAGTTTTGAATACCAATTTAACAATCTACTGGAACAACAATCTAAAAGCAAAACAGAACAAAAAGATCTCAAGAAACGAATTCTGCTTGGAGTAATTAATTACTGGCAAAAGGTAATACCGAATTTTAAACAACAGCTCTTCCAATCTCTTAACGATGAAGAAAATAAGAGGATAAGTTTTCTTATTAAAACGAATTTATTAAATTTATTATATGACGAAAATTGGGAAAATCAAATTAAAAATTGCTCGCCTTTTTTGGGTCAGTCGAGGATGCACGATCAGAGAAACCCGTTTATATTGATCCTCTACTACCTTATATCGGCAGGTTTTAATAATTCCGAATTCGCAACGAGAAGTAGTCAAAAAAATCTCAAAAAACAAGAAGTCAAAAATAATGAATTGCTTATAACGAAAAAATAAAATTTGTGAAAAATCACAACAAAAATATCTCTAATAAAGCTATAAATAATATTAATAATAAACCTTTAAAGCACAGATTACCATTTATGCTTTTAAGGAAATAAATCCGGAGAAAAACATTAATACGAACATCAATGTAGATAATAAGTCCGTTACGATAGATTTGAGTAGGATAGTAAACCCAAACCGACCTACCACCCTTGGTGATAAAGGTGTTTTAACTCAATTAGCCTATAATGTCCGTAAGGAGGCGGGCAACAGATCACTTATAAAACTAAATAACCCAAGAATCCTGATTTTCCTTTTTTATTTTGGTTTTTTTGTAAAACATATTTATATAAATATCATACAACATTTTTAATTAGTAGGAGGAAAAATGTTAACGACACGAAAAATAATCATAAATGTACTCCTGGCTATTGTATTAATAGGAGTTACCGTCACGTCCTTTAGCTGCGCAAAAAAGAGGAAGTTAACCGTCATGTATGTAAAAATTTGGGCCGATTCTCTGAATAATACTTTTGAAGGAATATGTAAAGAATGGGGAAAAGCTACTGGGGTAGAAGTCAATATGGTTCAGGTCTCTTTGAATGACCAAGACACAAAAACAGCAGCTTTGATAGAATCTGGTACTGGTGCAGATCTTGCGATATTTCCTGCTCACCAAATAGCTATATATAAAGATAGACTTAGAGATCTCGATGACATTGCAAGAGAATTAGAAAGCAACTACGGCGGATTTTACGATATTGCACGGGACATGACTTTCCTAGATGGTCATTGGTATGGGATACCTTTATATGCGTGGAGCCACTTAATTGTGTACAGGAAAGATCTTTTAGAAACACATAATCTGAAACCAGCGAAAACATTTGAAGATTTAGCCAGTGTAGCGAAAAAACTCAATGATCCCAAAAACGAAATTTGGGGACTAGGTATAGGGATGGGGAAAGATGACGATATAGCGATGTTTTTTCAATCACTACTTTGGGCTTTCGGTGGCAAGGTTTTTGAATCCGACGGTAAAACTGTAGCTATCAACTCACCTGAGACCCGAAAAGCTTTGCAGTACCTAATCGACCTTTACCGACAGGGAGTAATTCCGCCGGGTGCATTTGGATGGGATGGCGCTTCAAATAACAAAAACTTCTTAGCTGGCAAGATTGCTATAACAGCAAATTCACCAACTATATACTATGTAGCAAAGCATGAAAATCCTGATATGGCACCAAAAATACTACATACAATTTACCCGACCGGACCAAATGGAACATTCTGCTACGCTACGGGCTTCACTTTCGCGACACTAAAAGGAAACAAGAACACTGAGCTTGTCAAAAACCTAATAAGATATATATTCAAACGTGAGAACTATAGTAAGTTGATATCATCGGGTGAAGGTTCGGTTGATCCTTGGATTCGTAGTTTCGAAAATCTTGAAATATGGAAAGACCCAAATCTTGAACCTGGTTTAAGGTCATTGGATATAATGAAATCAGTTGGTTGGCCTGGTCCTGTTACCAGAAGCGCTGCCGAGGTCTTTCAGAGAAGAATCCTAACGGATATTTTGGGCCGGGTAATAAACGATAAACAAAGTCTGGATAAAGCAATCGAAGAAGCCGAAAATAAAATCAAGGACATTGTTGCACAATATGCTAAATGATTGAATAAAGGACTAAAAGATAGAATAACTTTATACAAATCCGTGAAGAGAAAAGAAAAATACACAGGTTATTTGTTATCATTACCGTTACTTTCGGTTACTGTTTTAGTTGTAATAATCCCGGTCATTTGGCTTCTGCTGATGAGTTTTACAAACAAAACAATTGGTAGTCCAAGCACTTTTATTGGTTTAGCTAACTATTTTTCACTTTTTCGCGACGATGTCTTTTGGAAGAGCGTCACGAACACGCTTAAATTTTCTGTAGGGTCTGTAATATTCCAATTGCTTATCGGTCTAGCGGTGGCGTTGATAATAAATGGATCGGGAATAGTCAAGCTTGTAACAAGAAGTTTAATTATTTTACCTTGGGCTATTCCCGGTGCCATAACAGCTTTAGTATGGTTATGGATGTACTATGATATAAACGGTGTAATCAATTACGCTTTAAGGACTCTAGGATTGATACAAAAAGACATTCTGTGGCTTGCAAATCCTACGTGGGCACTAACTGCTATAATTATAGTAAATGTATGGCGGATAACTCCTTTTGTGTCTATTGCAATAATTGCAGCATTACAGAATATTCCACATTCCCTATATGAAAGTTCAGCATTAGAAGGGGCAACTACCATAAAACAATTTTTTTTCGTTACACTTCCAAATTTAAAAAGTGTAATATTTACGCTAATCTTACTATGTACAATCTGGAGTGTGGGTGAGTTTCAAATTATTCATGTAATAACAAAGGGTGGACCAGCTAATGCTACACAGACTCTTGCGACTCTAGCATATGAGGTAGGGTTTAGAGGTTCCCGATTGGGCCAATCTGTTGCAATTTCCTTGGCCATTCTACCTGTAGTTCTGACTCTGATACTTATTATTTCACATTTTCTCAAAAAGGCAGTAACATGACACAGAAAGTTGGTAGATTTCGACCCCGGTTAACATCATTTCTTGCAATATTAATTCTACTAGTATTTTTTTTCCCACTAATATGGATGCTCGTAACCTCAATTAAGCCACATGATTTAATCTATTCATCGAATCCATTTGATTTCTCACATTTAACCATGGATAATTACTTTAAAGTGTTACATGATACAAGCTTTATTAGATGGATAATCAATAGTTTTATTGTTGCTGTTGTTTCGACTTTTATTTCTCTGGTGGTAAGTATTTTTGCTGCGTACAGTTTTATTAAGTTCGACTTTCCTGGAAAGGATTCTATTTGGAAAGGTATCCTAATTTGTTATCTTCTACCCACCTCGTTATTATTTATTCCACTTTACACTTTTATAACAAAATTAGGATTATTTGATACTTACTTTGCTCTAATTCTTGTCTATCCATCTTTTTTAGCGCCTTTCTGTACCTGGTTACTTTATGGTTATTTTAAAAGTATACCGTCAGAAATTGAAGAAGTGGCTTTACTTGAAGGCTGCACATATACACAATGTATCTTACGTATTGTTATACCGGTGGCAATACCAGGAATTATATCTACGGGAGTATTGGCTTTGACCTTAGCCTGGGGTGAATACATCTATGCTTTAGTCTTCATAAACACAAACTTGCTTAAGACATTACCTGTTGGGGTTGCTTCTCTGGAAGCTGGTGATGTTTATTCGTGGGGTCCGATCATGGCCGCTGCTATTTTATCTTGCATTCCACCAACTATAGCCTATCTCACCGTACAAAGATTCTTCCTTAAGACCAATATATTCTTATCGTTAGGACGTTGACGTGTGGTGAAATATGGCAGAAATTAATATAATAAATCTCTCTCAAAGATTTGGCGATCTCAATGCGGTGGATAATATAAATTTGCGAATTTTTGATGGAGAATTTTTTGCCATTCTCGGTCCGTCAGGTTGTGGAAAAACTACTATACTTAGGGCAATTGCTGGATTAAACGATATAACCACAGGTCAAATCTATCTTGATGGTCAAGATATTACTAATCTACATCCTAGGGATAGAGGAGTCGCAATGGTCTTTCAGACATTTGCCCTTTACCCACATCTTACAGTGCTGGGGAATTTGATGTTTGGACAACGTATGCGCGGAAAATCTAAAAAGGAAGCTAAAAAGAAAAGCGAAGAAGTTGCTGATGTTTTGAAAATCAAACAATTTCTTAGTAGAAAACCAAAACAACTTTCTGGTGGTGAATCACAACGAGTTGCAATTGGAAGAGCAATTCTTCAGAGTCCAAAAATATTTTTATTAGATGAACCTCTCAGTAATCTTGATGCAAAGATGCGAGTTGATTTAAGAAGTGAGCTGTTAGAAATCCATAAAAAAATAAAAGCCACTACTATTTATGTAACACATGACCAAGTTGAAGCGCTAACATTAGCGGACAGAATTGCAATAATGAAAGACGGTTCTATACTTCAAATTGGAACGCCTAAGGAAATTTTTGACTTTCCTGACAATACATTTGTAGCTGAATTTATTGGGAATCCAGGAATGAATATAATTGATTCATCATTAATACCCACAAGAGATATATTGCCTTTACTGGAAACCATGCTAAACAAAACATCGATAGATTGCGAAAATATTCAAATAGGAATAAGACCCACAGACTTTGATATAACGACCCACAATCAAGATGCAGTTCGTCTTGAAGGACAAGTCATATTTATTGAAAACCTTGGGCACGAATATATAATCTACGTTCAAGTCAAAACAAAGCGGTTACTTGTGCAACAAAAGCTAAACAAAATTCCGGAATTAGGAACAAAAATAATTCTATTTGTCAACCGACAGAAGATACATATTTTCGAAAGCAAAACCGGCAAAAGACTGCCAATTCTAGTAAATCCTGACTAGCGTAATGATGTGAAGGGCCATACCTAAAGCGATCTCGCTTACTCTTGGAATGATACAAATTTTCTCCCGGCTGGATCAATGCAAAAGAAATTTATTGATAGATAGTCTATTATCGTATATAAATGCAGTGTCGTTTCCTAAAAAATATAAATTTGGACTAGAATTTTATAAAGAGTTCCCGAATCATATAAACTGTTTGACAATATATCCTGCATACGTTTTGTTACTATAATATATAGGAAAATTGAGAAAGCTTTATTCAAAAATATAGCATCTTGACTTTAAAAAAATTGTGTGTAATCTTAAAATTTGAGTGAGATAAATGGTTTAACAAAACTTTTATGACAAAAAGACACGCTAATATTATTAGATTCCGTATGTTCGATACTATTTTTTGCTAAAAGTCGATTAAACGAATTTTTTAGGAATTATTTTATCACAACATTTTTAAACTTTTTTTAATTATGAATAGAAAATCGAAGACGAACTCATACATATTAACTCCAGATCAATATGATGCTATGATGACAACGGAATTAGAAATACATATCTTTAAAACCGTTGCCAATGAAATTAAAAACAATCTAAAACCTCGTAAAACTTCAATTTTAGATTTGTGTTGCGGGACAGGATTGCTTGCACAGATGCTTCTGGATTTACCGGGCATCGAGTTCGTAGGAGTAGATATTAATAAAACAGATTTAGAAAGTGCGCGAGAAAAAACAAAGCAGCATCAAAATTTCAGATTAGTACTGAATGATGCTTTAACTTATAAAACTGACTTAAGATTTGACATTGTGACCTTGACTTCTGCATACCATCATATTGAGAATAAATTCAAAACATTATTCCTTCAAAAAGTATTTAAATTACTTAAAAATAACGGGATTCTAATAATCTATGAAAAATTAATCCGACCATGTAAAAATAACAAAGAGTTTGCTAAAAGTAACGAAGAGTTTTATCTAAGAAGAATAGAATATCTTAAAAAGACTGAGAGCAAAGGATTGAATGAAAAGCAATTTAATGCATTGTTAAATGTTTGCACTCTCTCAATGTCTGCAAAAGAAGAATATAAAATTGACTATAATTATTTAATCAAAGATTTAGATAAAACCGGTTTTAAAGTTGTAAAGGAACAAAAAATTTGGCCTAACGAAGATCTGTTTTCCAATAACAAAGTTGGAGATTTTATTTTTGTTGCTAAAAAAGTAATATTATAATAAGATCAAATTAGAAAAAGAGAACCGCTGAATTACCTCCTGGCTAGTGTCACGCCTCATTAATTCTTATTGCCAGATAAGGACAGCGGGAGCGCCTTGAGAATTCCTATAAATTATTTACACGTTAAGACATTATTAATTGAAACATTAATACGCAATATTTTTAAATATTTTTCAAACAAAACTCTAGTTTATCACCATAATAATAAATAGTATTAATCCAATCAAATAAAATCCGAGCTGAAGACGAGACAAATTCATGGTTGCTTTTCTATATACATTGTATTCGTTCAACTGCTGTGATCCTGAAATCGAACCCATCACAAAGTACCCCATTAGAACGGAAATAATAAAACAAATTTCAGCAAATACAAATAACAATAAGCTAGTATCTTTAATAAATTGACGTGCTGCAGCAGGAGCAATCACAAAGGTCGATGACAGCGTTACTAATAATTTTGTTTGTTCAATATAGGTCTTACATGCATCTTTTTTCCCTTCGAGATTATTCGACAAATTATTCAACATTACTGTCCTCCTGTTTTTTATCTCTTTCTGCACAGAGCGGTGGTATATTACAATATTTTCCCCAAAATGCTTTTATTAAAGAAAGCGCTGATCTCTTTTTTTCATGCTTGTCTTTTTCCGAGGGATATCTTTTCATATAGCTCATGATAACTTTTAATGTTTCTTTAATCTGATTCCAATCAATAAAATGTATTCGTTCTTGTAATTCCAAAATAGGTATTATAAGCATTTCTCTAGCAGTTGGTGTAAGTTCCGTGTCATATTCAATTTCATACTTACCAATAATTTCTTCAAGCCTTATATAAAAATTTTTATAACGATATTCGAACCATTTACCTTTCTTTGAACTTTCATGGTAGGGACATCTAATACGATTAATAGTATATATAATAAAAACCAATAAAAATATAATAATTATCCCGATAATTGATAGAATATATGTTTCAAATGAAATCATTTTTTCTCCTTTCAGCATTATTACGATTATTTATCAATTTATCCCGAATATATTCCATTAATATAATATCTATTTTTCATTTCGTTGCTTTAATATAAGTTAAAACTCTTACTTGTCAATATATTAAATACATTGTGATCATGTGACAGTCATGTATAATTCAGGATTTACAAAATTTGGTCCTAAATTTCTTATTAATAAAATTAGTGCAAAAGCTCTTGGCGGAGTAAATGGTTGGTAATAAAAAGCATAATGTGGCAAGTCCAAATAACAACATCGTATTTTTTCATTGCATCCTCCTGAATAATGACATTTTAATCAAAATCCATCTAATAACTTCTTAATAATCATAGATATAATCAATTTAAACCAAATTGTCAAGAAAAACATTCTCTAAAGTCTTTGAAAAATAATTATAGCACTATCGTTAAATTATAACTTATGTTAATCAAGGATTATGCAATTTTTGATACGGATGAATAACTACGATTACTAATTTAAGACACAAATAACAGTATGCTTACATTGACGAGAAAAAATGATGCCAACAATAAAAACAAAGTGTCTTTGGTGGTTATAGATTCGGAATGATTACCTAGATTCGTCAATTTCTTATCCCCTTTTATTAGTCAAAAGAAGCAAAATTGTCTAATTATTGACTGCTTTTTAGTCTTCTTTTGCCCTAGACATGCGCCAAAAGGGCTATATTAGACAAAAATAATAAATGTTTAATCTTGTACTAAAATACCTGCCCGTTCAGTCCCAAACTACAAACAAACCTAAATTAAATTACAATAATTTTATTACCCTTTTTGGGTATAAAGTTGGCACAAATTTTGCGCACCGAAAGTTCAGATAATATTTAAACTGAACATTACAATTTTGTTGGTTCGAATAGAAATTCAAAAATCAATTTATTCACTAGAGTATTGAATTTGGAAGATAGAATAAGAATTAAGAATCAAGAATTCAGAAGTCCACATCGCTATTCTAGGTTCGATTCTCTGAATTCGAATATAATTTCTTTTTTTATAGAATAATCATTGACAATTCAAGGTAGTTATATACAATATCGCTGAGTACAGGGATTGGATTTTATATTGGTGGTATTTTAGAATAAAATCGATGCCTTAGGGGGGCGCGACGAATCAATATAAAGTTTTAATAACAATCCTATCGGCTCTCTGCTCGCTTCTCCTTAGTTTTGTATTTGCTCAATGGCTGGAAACGGTCATACCGGTAGGAACTAATCCTTGTGCTTCGGTCTGGAATTCCCAAAACAACAACCTCAGAAAATTGAAAAAATTATTATTTAAAATTACATTTGATGATATCCCTCATAGAACATATCACATTGCAAAGACATTTAACTAGAAGCGGTGTATGATGTTAGGCGCATTTTGCTTGGCAAAGAAAAAGGAGGTGGTGATATGAAGATTTGGGGTGCAGGAAAACAAGTAAGGGCTTTTAAGGCTGGCGAGAGCCTTACTTTAAGAAAAAGCCACCAGCTAAAACTTAAAAATTGAAATATTACCGTTAAGTAATATTTCATAGAGAGGAAACAAACTATGTCATGTATAATATACCAGTATGCAGTCAAAGTAATCCAAGGCAAAATTAAGGTTGGCAGCAAAACCCAGCCCATCGGTCCAGGCAACTACTTCACAAGTGTGAATGTGCACAATCCGTGGCGCCACGAGGTAAAATACGCTATCAAGCTGGCCATCTCGGGTCTTCACGGAAAGCCGGGTATGATTTCTCCTTTCCATTGCTACCACCTCGGACCCGACAAGGCTATGGAGTACGACTACTGGGATTTCGACTCATTGCTACCCCCACTACCATCCTTTCTCGAGAGCTATTTCGTCATTGAGAGCGAAGAGGAACTCGACGTAGTCGGCGTGTACACGGGCGCAGCCATCCAGAACGGACACTTAGGAGCGATGCACATGGAACGCGTGCCAGCGCGGGTTATCCCGCGATGTAAGGACTTGAAGATGGATATCAGCACAGGCGTGGCGCAATGGAGGCTCAGTGCGGTGCCGCTTATAGGCAGCACATTGGTGGTCGGTCCGGCGCCGATTGCAACCACTCCCTATCCAAGTACATGGGCCCCGCCGACGAGCCCAGCCCAATGGATCGGGACGTCGGTTGACACCGGGCTTAAAGACTACATCTACGAGCTTAGTTTCTGCCTGTGCTGGACATTCCAGAATGCTCAGATCAAATTCGATCTGTGGGCCGACAACCAGGCAACGATATTCTTCAACAACATCCCTACGAGTCCATCCGCTACGCCGCTAGGCCTTGCCTACCTCTTGGCCAACGTGACCCCTGTAACCATCTCCTTGCCAACCTCATTCAAGATTGGCATGAACACGCTCAAGGTGGTTGTAACCAACACCAAAGGTACTGGTAAAAATCCAAGTGGTATGTTGCTTCAGGGAACGCTCTCGGCGAACGCGGCCGACTGCACCTCGTAGGGGGGGGTCACATGAGATGGTGAAAGCATAAAAATGAGAACGCCTAACGCAATAAAGTCAGCGGCGGCACGTTTTTTACGCCGCCGCTGGGGAGGTACAAATGAGAAACAAACTTTTTATCATTGGGACATTAGTCCTATGTTGCTGTTCATTATTATTTGGACAGACTTATAGTAAAAAAATTGTGGGAAAAACTAAAAAACGACAAGAAGCAAAATTCAAATCTGACTCTTTGCTAGTAAAAGCGTGGGGTATTGATTCATTTTCACAATATACAAGCAGAATTGTTGGTGAAAGACAGAGAGAATATACTCCAATAGGGGTTCCTGGCGACATTAGATTTAGAACAGCCAGTTTACCAATAAGTTTTTATAGACTGGAAACTGATAGTGCTGGAAATTGGAAAATTGGATCAAATATTTCTCTTGGCGGTAGCTACATTTGGGGATGGGGCAATGGAACACTTAATTCTGATAGTAGTATTACAACAGAACCTCAATTCTTTTTAGGGTTCACGGGAAATTTTGGAGTAGTTCAAGACAAAAATAATGTAGCCAAACTAGCTCCAAGTTTAACCCTTGGAGGAATATTAGGATTCAGTACATTCGCAGTAATGTTGGGAGAAGATGTCCTCAATAAAACCCCAATAATTGGAATTGCTTATAATATTTCTGCATTTCCATTGCTTAAAAATCTTACACACTTCTCTGATTATCCAACCAAAAAAATCGGAAAATAACTATGATGGAGGAAAAGAACTATACACAACATTAAATTGCCGACAATATTTTTTTCGAGGCTGACGACTTTAGAGGCTGAAGAAGCCCAAAGGACTCAGCAAGAGGTGAAATTTAAGTTATAATTTACAGAAAGGGGGTGATTAAAATGGCAAACAAACCAAGAACGGCATTAGTAATTTCTGGTGGTGGTGCTAAGGGCGCATTTGCAGTAGGTGTAGTTAAACACCTATACTTTACGTATCGCAGTACTGGTTGGTTTAATATTATAGGTGGCTCTTCAACCGGAGCTCTGATTTCACCATTTGTCGCCTCAATGGCTGCACCTGAGCCGATTGGTTCAAAAGCATTCGAAAGGCTGGAATACATGTATACGCATGTCAAGACACGGGATATTTTAAAAAAACAAAACATATTTGAATTGTTGATAAACAAAAACTGTTTAAACAAAACCGACCCCTTGAATAAACTGCTTCACCAAGAAATTCGACAGGAATGGTTTGACTGGTTAAGCACGCCAGAGGCTCCTGATTGTTATGTTGTATACGTAAACTATCAAACCGGTCAAAAAATCGCGGTCACGCCCAAAGACCCGGACATAACCCGTGAAACATTTATTCAGGCAATGCTGGCTTCGGCAAGTGTACCGGTTGTAATGGAATCTTCAATGATCAATAATAAAGAATGCTATGATGGCGGTGTGCGTGACCTGCTTCCTTTCGGCAATGCTATTGATTTGGGGGCTGAAATAATAGTACCTATTTTTCTGGGTCCGGAAGCATTTGCCAGCACAGACAATCTTTTCAAAAGAATGGACAAAATTCTGCTCAGAACCCTCGATATCTTAGTCGATGAATCATGGAGAAACGACCTCGATATGGCAGAATTGATTAATATCGGTTTTAAGGCAAAACAGGATTTGTTTTCAGCCTTTTCTAATGATCAACTGACACTTAATAAAATCAAGAACGTTTTTAATAAGACAGAATACGAGGATTTATATGGAGCTGAGAAACGTTTAATAAAAATTATAACAGGACTCAGACCAGATACAAATCTTACCCATGACTCACTTACCTTTGATCCTCAGCAAATGAGTTCATGGGTGTATTTAGGAGAGCAAAAAGCAAAAACAATCATTCAACATAGTCCGTTTATCTAGCTGACATGGGAATATCGGGATATCGAATCAGTAATTCTATGATAAAATCAATTTCAGTCAAATAATATTATTGAACGTAAATGTGACTGAAGCAAGAAAGAACCGGTAATTATCTTGGCAATTTAAATAGCAAGAATTTCCACAAACTTAGTTGTCAGTAAGCACACAAGATAAGCATGAACAATCGGGTTTGGCTCGATGCGAGAGAAGAAACAATCAGAGCACCGCATCATCGTGTAAGGTGCATAAATTGCAATTAATGCTATAGAATTAAACAGAACAAATATATATTCCTGATTTAAAAAGATTCAGTAAAACTTTTCTAATTATTTAATAAAAAACGTCTTATATGAATTTGCTTTAATAAATAACTCTTCACTTGACAATTATTATTTTCGTATTATATTTTAGTGGTGGGGAAGTCAAAAAGAAAATAGGGTATTATTAGTTAATATTTTGTCATACTACTTTTAGAACGGAGACTGTCAATTCGTTTTATTAGGAATAAGTTTAATGTATTGTAATACTCTATTATTTTCAGATAACACACAAACAATCCATAATATTATCCAAACAAAACAATATTAAGTATTACTAAATGATACATCAAAGAGAGGTAAACAATCAAATAAAATTATTTATATTAACAAACATAATAAATAAAGTAAGAGTTACACAACTCTCAAATTAGGAAGGAGTAAATATGAGGTATAACAAAATATTAGTGATGGTTGTGATGACCATCATCCCAATCGCAATTCTTGTAGCAGAACCAACAATAGATCTAACAGTACCGTCATCATTTGCTGATTATGGGATAGAACAATTTTGGAACGCAAGAATTTACAATCCGGACACACAGACTTATACTGTCTGTCTTTATGGTGAAATTGAAGAAGCTTCTCATGGTGTAGTGTTTTGGGCCTATTCTGATTCGTTTCCACTTCCACCCGGAACAAGAAACATCGGGTATAGAGACGTCAGAGTAGTAGATTCGTGGGCCGCCCCCGGCTACCGACAACTCGTTACACGAACTGGTGGGCTATCTTATGGTATTTATACATTTAAATTATGTTTGATGCCGATGATGATATGTGATGATAGACCTATCCCGCCGTCCCATCCTAATCCACCGCGATTAGTATCACCAAGAGATAGTGCAAATATAGATGTTCCACAACCGACATTTGCCTGGACTCCACCACAACCTCCTGCAACCGGGCAGGTGACATATGAAATAAAAATAGTAGAAAAACTACCAAGTCAAACCTCGTTACAGGCAATTCAGGCAAATCCCGTATGGTTTACAAAGAGGGATATCAGAACCACTAATATAACTTACCCAACGAGCGCAAGGACACTTGATACAGGTAAGACATATACATGGCAAGTCACTGCCTATTCAAGTGGCGCAGAAATTGGAAAGAGCGAGGCATGGAGTTTTTCATACGGATACACACTTAATCCGCCTGCTCCTTTTATTGTTATTGGTTATAATTGCTGTAAGAACTTTAATAGTAAAGTTGAAAATCTGACCGTAACTGAACCTAACCCCGGCAAATATACTTTGAGCGGTTCACTAACCGCTGGTCCAAATCCAATTTGCAAAATACAAGCGCGAATTGTTAATTTTTCCTACCTGCCAGTGTCAATTCCACCGGCAAGCAACTGCCCAAATTGTGTTTGGCCAAGCACGAAATTCGGAAACTTCGGACCACTGGTATCAATCGAGGGTTTAACACCACCCCCCACTTTGACTACGATCTCACCATTCAATTACAGCAGAGAATTTATCTGGCAAGGGAATCCCTTCAATGTTTCCAGCACACCATTCAGCGTATCTTTGCTTTTGCCGGATGCCAGCCCTCTTGGTGCGTGTTGCTATGATACGATTAAGATGAGCATCAGATTTTTATTTACAGATACCTTATGTAATACCTGCGACACCGTGATAAACTTCTGGTTCACAAGAAACCCTTTAAACCCAATACATATAGTATATAATGAAGATTTCGATAAAAACTCAAATGCCGTATACGGTTTTAATTCACAAACGCCAAATCCAAATCGAGCAGTGGCAAATAAGAATTTCCCGAATCTTTTTGACGGAATGACTGTGCTTTTGCCGATGAGTACGCTCGATCCGGATAGTTCATATTCCAGCGTGCAGACAGAGTTGGCACCAAATAAAATTCGATTAAATGAAACTGAATTGTCTTGTTATCCAACCAATAATTTAGGCGTGCCCGCAGGACATAACAAAAGTTGGACAGGTAACACATGCTACCTTCTTGCTACATTGCTTCCTATATCAATCTGCAGGCGGAAACGGAGACCCCCCATGAAGAATATTAAAAAATATATATTCGTCGTATTGTTTTTTGTATTCACTGCATCAGCAGCCGCTACGGATTGTTGCCCAAAATTTTCACTCGTTGCCGATTTTCAGCCTTGCGACAGATGTGAACCTGAAACAACAGGCCAGGGTGGCGGAATCCAAAACCAGGGAGGAGAAAGCGCAGTCGAAACGATCATTGCCTGTAAAAATACACCACATACCTATAGGGTTTGTCCTAACCTGACCGGCTTCACGTTTACTTGGATGATTTTCGGGGGCACCTCAACATCTTACACCGGTAATCCAATAACAATTACCTGGGGCAGTTCATCCCAGGGTTTTATAAAGGTTATTATCAGCAATGCAGACGGGAGTTGTCGCGATAGCATTACAACAAGAGTTTGTCTAATAGACGGTCCGACCGCTGCATTTAGTTTTGCACCCAACCCTGTTTGTTTAGCGCCTTCTGTTGTCCAGTTCACCTTTACCAATGCTCCTAATGGTGGCGCTAGTTTTTACTGGGATTTTGGAGACGGCTCATCTTCCACACTTGAAAATCCTACGCATTCTTATACTGCTCCAGGCGATTATAAAGTGGTGCTTACCGTATCTACGTCTGCCGACAGCTTCTGTAAATGCAGGGATATCGACTCGGCTGTAATAACGGTTGACTCTACACCCGGCATTGATATACATTCGGATACTTGCCGAAAAATGTTGTGCGGCGGCGATACGGTAAAATATTGCACCAGCACCTCTGGTTGCACAGGTTTAAACTGGGCAGTAAATGGCGGTAGAATTATTGACGGGCTTGGAACCACCTGCATCACCGTGGTATGGGATAAACTATGCGCCTATCCTACCACCGTAACATTAACTGCGAACTGTCCTAACACTTGCGGAAATTCAGCAAAACTATTTGTACCGGTTTTGTGTCCTAACTTACCGATACAGGGTCCCAATCCCGTTTGCTCGGGCTCCATATCAACATATTCTTTACCCGCATTGCCCGGCACTTTTTATGATTGGACTATCACTGGCGACGGAAATATCATTACGGTCAATAGAAATATTAATTTCATCAATGTAAAGGCATCGACCAGCGGCAGTTTTACAATTACCTGTAATTATAACAATCCTTATAGCGGTTGTGGCGGCACCTACACGCTACCAGTAACGATTATGAAAAAGTTCGTCATTAGCGGGCCATCGTCTATCTGTATGGATGGTAGTACAAAAAAATATTCTGTGATGGGTGGGGGCAGCGCTAACTGGACTATTATACCAACAACCGGTTACACACCATCAGGCATGCCACCCGGTACATTTAGTAATGAATCAAGTATTGACCTTACCTGGACATTTGCAGGTATTTATTGCATTACCGCAGAACCGATTAATACGTTAGATTATTGTACACCATCTGCTTCAATAATTGTTATTGTAAACCCGACACCTGTTTTAACCTTTAATGATGATCCTGACGTCGTTATATGCCCAGACCAATTATATAATTATTCTATAAACAGTACTGTAAGCGGAGGAAATTTTGAATGGTCTGTTACACCTGATGCTGATGTAACTATTGCGGAATACGGACCAAACAATTCAATGGCATCCATCATCTTTCCAAGTACAGGCACAGGTTCATGGACATTGACAGCAACACAAAATGTAAACGGTTGCACTGGGGATGCTACCCTATCAATAGAAAAAGAGGATGAACCTCCACCAATAACCATTACACCGCCTGGTAGTATTTGTAGCGGAGGAATTGTAACTGCATCTGTTACAGGAAGTGTTCCTGCCAGTGGTTATACATGGAGCAGTACACCTGGTGCCGTACTTACTGATGGTCAGGGAACAACCGCAGCGACATTTATAGTAAACGACAATGCAGAAATATCCATAAGCAGTTGCGGCGGAACCAGTATTGGTCACGTTACAATCAAGACCCCATCTGTTAATTTTAATACGCCAACCGGTCCTTGTAGTGCCACTATCACCGCTACGCCAAGTAGCGTAACTTGTACTTGGCACTATACCTGGTATTTAAACGGTGAATTAACAAATTACAGTGGAAACGAAATTACAGTGAATCAAAATGGACACTATACGGTGCTGGCAGAGTGTAACGGTGGTGGATGTAAAGCGACTGCTTCAATTGATATTACTGATATTACACCGGTGTCTGTGAATATTACCACTACCGGGACTTTATGTAATGATGGCAGCGTAACATTGCAGGCAGATGTATCAGCTAATTGTTCAGGCGCCACTTATACATGGAGTAACGGAGCTTCAAGCAAAACTATAACCGTTACCGACCCTGGCGGCTATTCTGTAACGGTAAAATGTAATAATGGATGTACATATACATCAAGTATTTCCGTGCCCGATTGCTCAGGTGTTCCCGCAAATTGTATTAATGATATACAAATAAGCCCAAGCAATTGCCCTAACCCGGTAAACTTAACAACAAATATTCCGGCTGGGTGCACACCTGTTTCCACTACATGGTATTATGGTGATGGGTCAAGTAATACTACTGGCAACCACCTGTATGCAAATGTTGGAACCTATACCGTTTTTGCATTAATAAGTTGTAGTGACGGAACGAAACATTGCGGTAAACGAGATATAACAGTTCCTATGGTAGATTCATTTACAAGCGTAATAGGCTGTGGTGATGATGATGGATGGAAAATTCTTTTGCAGGATGCGTCTAAATTTTTAGAGGATTATGCAGGGTATTCTATCGACTGGTCAACTACCTGGGGCACTTTATCTGCTACCAACATACCTAATCCAACATTAACTGTTCCGTTTGGAGACAACCCGACTGTTACGCTTACTATTTCTAAAAACGGTTGTACCCTTAGTAAATCATTTGCATTTGACTTACCAATAACACAATTAGAAATTATTGGACCTACTACTGTTTGTAAAGGAGCAAATAATGAATTTAGCAGCAACGTTATTACTGGGGTTCTAACTTATGTATGGAATTTTGGTGATGACGCAACTGGCACAACGGGCGTCACAAATCCTATTTTGCATGCCTATGATGGCACGGTCACCAATCCAACCATAACGCTTCATATTACTAATCAGTATGGTTGTGTGTTTACTGCTACGAAAACCATAACCGTAGTAACACCACGAGCCTTAACCATTGTACAGGGTCCGTTGGTAGAGATCTGTCCTGATTGTTTGCCGCCGTATACATTATGCGCCGGTCCTCCCGGATTCAAAAATCATCAATGGTATCGGAACGGAGTCGCAATCGAGGGGGCAACTGATTCATCGTATCAGTTGTGCAATTTTGACGCATCAGGCAATTATTATGTAACGGCATATGACGCCCAAAATAATAGCTGTGAGGTTACTTCCAATACGGTTCAAGTTGTTTATAAGCAAAAACCTGTAGCAGATATACGAGGAAATACAATACAATGTATTAGTGGCATACCAGGAACCTTTGACTTGTACAATAGTGATGCCGGTTATACTTATTTCTGGACGGTAGACAATCCAATGGCTACCATTAGTCCAAACAATACACAAACCGTACATGTTACAGTAAATGATACAGGCGCTTACCAATTTATTTTAACGGTTACCGATGCTGAAGGTTGTATGGCAAAAGATACGTTTTGTGTCTACGTGTATTTAAGCCCAACGGTTACCATTACTACGCTACCCAGCATGCCCAGCATGTGTGAAGGAACTATGTATACTATGACGGCAAATGCAATTCCATCTAATTCTAACTACATCTATCAATGGAGTAATGGCGCCAAAAAACAAAGTATAACAACCGGGCAGGCAGGCGATTACTCCGTAACCGTTACAAACCCTATAAGTGGCTGCGTTGGTTATGCTTATGCAGGCACTATCAAAGAACGTCCTTATGTAGATTTGTTCCCATTGGGTTGTTTTACCTTGTGTAGTACCGATACGTTAATTCCGCCATTACCGTTAACCACAGGATACACTTACAATGACGTGTATCGAATTGATTGGTATGTAGATAATGACCCACCTATCACCCGACCGGAACTAACAGGATTAAGCCTTGGACTACACCATATATATATTATAGTAACTGATATTAACACAGGATGCACCAGCACATCGGGCACCTGCGATGTATCAGTAGTACTTTGCTGTTGTAAAAATAGCCGTTGGGGGAAAATGACATATAGCGCTGCCCGTCAAAAACACAAAATGGAATGTGGCGGTTCCTATAACTTGAAATGCAATCAACCCTATACAATCGATGCAAAATATATTTGTCGCAAACCGAAGAAATGTCCGAAGAAAGTCACATATACTATTACCGACCAGGCGGGTAGTACTACAACCGGCAATGTTCCTTTCACGTTTACTCCAACCATAGGCGATAACTATTTAATGACATTGTATGGGTCGTGTGGGGATAGCCTCTGTGATTCTTGTAAAATAACCTTCAAAACTGATTGTCCGCCACCTCATAGTAAGTGCCAGCATTGCTGTGACAACGTTGGGATTAATATTCAGTCGCAGGTAGCTCATTATGGCTCAGATTGGTGGGGGTGGTATGTGACGTCAAAATTAACCACCACGCCAAATCCTATCATTGAAATCAGAGCCGAATTGGTGAATTTCTATATGAACAATAAAACTGGCTGTGAAAGATGCGTAACTGAAAACGCCTATTTAGGAAGCATATTGGATATCGGCGCTCAATCAAAAATAAATTGGCCTCCATTAATGTCTCCTGCGTCGCGGTCATATAGTAGTGCAAGCCCACGCGACCTTGTTTGGAATAGAATTGTTAATGGTTTATACCAGCAGAGACCTGCTTTAACTAATGAAGATGTTACATTTCGAATAGTGTTCCCGCCTCCTCATATATTCCAGAATTCCTGTTGTTTTGATACAATCTGGTTCTGTATCCGGTGGTCATTTACTGACGTGAATTGTAGAACCTGCGATACTTTGATATGTTATACATTTGCTCAACATTACAATGCCGGTGGTGGAAACGAACCCCAACCCGACACTCTACCTGCTGGTAGAAGACAAAGCATGTTGAACATTTTGCCAAATCCAGAAAACCAGTCGCTTTATACGCAGGGGCAAAATGGCTTCAAACCGGACAATTATGATTTAGTAAACCATTATGAAGTAATTGAAACAAAACCTGTGAAAGGATGTGGTTGCGGTAAGAAGTAAAACGGCAATTACTAGTGGGTGTGATTTATATTTTGCATTACGGACTGATTTAAAGGTCATCATTAAATGTAACGCAATTTTACAAATGGAGGTAATGATATGGTTTTAGCGCTTTTTCTTTCAATCGTATCAGTGACTGCCGGTCCAGTGCAGTTTTCAGGCACAGTCGGCATCTATGCTGAGCAGAACTGGATACAACAAATAAGCGGTGACAGTCTACGAAAACCATATTCAGAAACACGGTTCACGCTAAATCCAAAACTGACCATCTCCGGTCTTCCGCTTTCGTTCGATATGCTGCTCAGCAGTCAGGAAAATCGGTTGCGACAGATGCTTGACCAGTTCAAAATCTATTTACGTCCAGAAGAATTGTTAAAACAGAAATTCAGCATTCCATCTATGCCGTCGCTTCCTTCTGTTCCGTCTGCCCCCTCGCCACTTTCGTTTTTATCATTCATCAAAGGAGCTGAACTTGGTACCTGTAATCCTAGTTATTCACCGCTGACGGTTTCGGGAGTTTCAATTACCGGTGGTTCAGTTGAATTTAATCCCTGGTATATTTACTTGGCAACTGCAGTCGGCAGAAGCCAACGGGCGATTGAGGGTTCGGACACAACTCAACCGGCGTATTCGCGAATGTTTTATTCTGGCCGGTTCGGATTCGGCAAGAAAGAGAAAACACACCTCTTTTTTACCGGACTCAAGGTGCGGGATGACCCCAATTCTATATCACGCAATTATATCATACGATATATCATTCTACCGGGCGACAGTTTAAATCCTCCGGATAGTCTAGTAGATAGCCTGGAAACAGTTGTACCAAAGGAAAATTATGTTCTGGGAGTCGAATTCAATCTATCATTATTTAAAGACCATTTCCGAGTCGAATCGGAAATCACCGGGTCTGAGCTGACTCGCGATAATCGTGCACAAGCATATCACATCGATATTAACATCGATAGCGTAGATAATAAATGGGTAAAACGAATAGCACAAAAACTTCATATCAATGGCGTCCCAGAATGGGCAGAGTCAATCATCCATCCCAGATGGACGAGCGGTTTTGACTATGCCTACTCAGTAAAACCATCGTTCAATATTTTTGGCACACAGATTTACGGTTCTGCTAAGATGGTTGGACCTGGTTATCAGACTCTTGGCAATCCGACATTGCGTAAGGACAATCTTGCTTATGGCGGTGGTATCAAGCGTTCGTTTATAAATAACCGCATATCTTTTTCCGGTTCGTATAGTCAAGAGCACGATAACCTGCTGAACATGAAACAATATACAACATCGTTCATTTCTTACTCGGCAAACCTTGGCATAAATTTCCCTAATGCCCCTTATTTCCAGTTGAGTTATAATCCCTACACTCAGCAGAATACTAACATGAAAGAGCATGCTGATATAGCATCTTTCAATACCGGTTACAACTTTAATATCGGCAACGTCAGCAATTCACCCAACCTTTCGGTTTCATTCCAAAAACGAAAAACATTATTACCGAGTGATGACTATACAATGTTCGATATAAATCTCAGCCATAATATCGATTTCCAGTTTCCGCTATCAGTCTCGGTTAGTGGTGACTTAAACCAATCCACATGCCCGGCTGAAATAAGTCGTATTATTTCTTTTGCTGTTTCGCCATCCTATACTGTGTTTGCAAGCTGGAATAATAGTTTAACTTTAAATGCTTCATTTGAAAATGGTATTAAGCGGTATGATACTCGTTTAAATTCATCATTCCCAGTTTGGAAAATCGCAGATGCAAGTGTTGGCGTTGAAAGAAATTATTATCGCGGCAGCGATGGGAGTTATAACGAATTTCGCCTTATCAGCGAACTCAACCGCAGTTGGTAATCGGCGTTACTGAACACGATAATAATATTATCTAAATTATCTAATAATACGGGTAGAGAAAATCTCTGCCCGTTATTTTATATATAAAATCCTGATTTTTGAGTTTGAATTTTTCTATTTACCTACATTATCTCTTGCAATATATAAAGAATGTTATCCGATTATTGTTCGGTCGGAAAACCGGCAGCTTTCCATGCGTTAATCCCGCCTTCCATATTCAAGACATGCTTATATCCATTATTTGCCAAAATTCCGCTGGCGGTTGCGCTCCGCACTCCGGCTTTACAATAAACGATAATTTTTTTCTTAGGACCAAGTTCTTTTAATCTATTCGCAAGTTCTTGAACAGGGATTAAGGTCGCACCTTTAATATGTCCTTCGGCATACTCAGCTGGAGTTCGAACGTCTAATAGTATTATTTTACTTTTAGCATCAAGTATTTTCTTGACATCCTGAACCGAAATGTTTTGATAAAGAGTAGATGAAGGAACATTTGACTGTTCCTGTTTCGCGCATTGGATAAACAAGCTAGTTGACAAAAATAATATTAGACAAAGTTGCCTACTTATCTTTCTTTTCATTCTATTTTCTCCTTTAATAAATACTTTGTTTTGTTTTCCTCTTTGTATTGATTTGTATCTAATTATTTTTGTTTACACAATGGTGCTTGGATTGAAAATGTTCGGGACTTAGAAACATTTGTGCATGGATTACGAAATGTTACAATAACATTTCGTATTTCATTTCTCCTTTTAAAATGTAAAGTTTTCGGGTTTATAGTTACAATTACATTGGGATCAGTGACACCTGTATATATGAACTCTACAATTGACATTGGATCACTAGGAGTACAATATTTAGTAACATTTACATCAAAAGAATTTGTAGGAATAGGGGGAATAGCATTAGTATGTAATTTAATACCACAGGTAGCAGAAGCTGTACAATAAGTACTATAGTAAGCTGTAGCGCTTATATTACCCGTTGTTACAGAACTGTTGTTTGCACTTAGTGTTAATGTTGCACTTGTACCTGTGCCTGCACCTGTAATAATACAATTTGTTGGAGCGCTCCAGACAACTGATGTAATACCACAAATATCACCTGTCAAGCTAATAGTATAACTTTTTCCGGGACAAATATCGTAAGGACTACTAATTGAGACTATAGGATTAGTCCTCGTTACAGATATTTGCGCAGTTTTATTGGTGCTGGGGGGACTACCAACAATAGAAGCTATACATTTAATTACTCCTGAAGCAACAGGATTTACTGTAACATGAATAGTATTTGTATTATTACCAGAATTTATTGTAAAACCACTTGGAACAGTCCAGGCAAATTGAGTTGCATCCCAATAATATGACACAGTATATATAGCAGTTTGTGTGCAACCTTTTACAAGAGAAGTCGGTCCACTTAAATACATTGAGTTGCCTATAGCTAATACATGGATTAATTTAGAAAGGTGCATTGAGTGCATCTCCCCTCCTTTATCACAATAATCCATATAAGCATCTATTGTATTATCAGTTTCATAATACGTATTCTCATCCCAATAAATTGTTACTGTTTTAGTTTGAGCTGTGGGTGATGATGCCAGAACTTGGCAAGGTCCGTCGGCTATTGAAGAATTATTAAAATGAGCATGACCGGAATTTTCATACCACCATATATCAGAATAAGTGTCAAAATCAGACGGAAGTGTAAAGTTTGCAGTAAAGGTATAGCTTGTGTTTTCCTTCACATCAAAGCCATCTCCTACTGGACTGAAAGTTATTTGTGCTGACAATTTAAATTGTAAGAAAAAACAAATAACTAAACCTAAAAATATTTTACTACTCATACTTCCTCCTCTCTTTTTATTTTTGATATTCATTGTGTTACACCTTTACCGATTTCTCTTTATTTTAAACCTCACGACACTTTTGTCAAGGTTTATTTTTTTATGGATGAATAGGGGCCAATACTAATTTAGGACACAAATAAAATTATGCTTACAGTGACAATAAAAAATGACGCGAGTAATAAAAACAAAATGTCTACTGTGAATATACATTAGGAATGATTGCCCAATATTTGCCAATTTCGTATTCTCTTTTTATTGGTCAAAAGAAGCAAAAATGTCTAATTATCCCCTGCTTTTATTCCCCTTTTTGCTCTGAATAAGTTCTAAAATGAGTGCATAATTAGACAAAATTGACATATCTCTAATCCTTATCTAAAAAATTAGCGATATCAAAGTATACGTTAATTTATCATTCCTCTTCATTCACACAATCCAATGGATGTAATGATATTAGAAGGCACCCGCCCGATTTTGGGGGGT
>Ga0315294_10000871_pt1 | contig 32817 bp, 35 predicted proteins | sample YL17G13_40_MG_FD_203626 | JGI IMG/M metagenome (GOLD analysis project Ga0315294, IMG submission 203626) | Sediment microbial communities from Yellowstone Lake, YNP, Wyoming, USA - YL17G13_40 | ecosystem: Environmental > Aquatic > Freshwater > Lake > Sediment | place: USA: Wyoming | collected...
CATCTAAAATACCTCTTAAGTTACAAATTGAACTCCAGTCGAAAACTTTCCTTCCTTAGCCACCTGCCATACTACCTTTGCCAAGGCCTCAATATGCTCCTGTTTTTCTCCGGGAAGATTAAATTCTACGCGTAAAATAGTGCCGGGGGCAAGGGGATTATCCAATAAAATACACAGACCCCCCTCACTGATATTTGTAATCAATCCGGATTGGGGAACAGGAGTTACGACTGTATATTTTACATCAGTAGCTAAGTCTATCCTTTTATGTTTTCTTTTTTCAATATTACTCTTCTCTTGGGATTCAGACATCAAAAATTACCTCCGCATTCCATCCTGATTCAGTTTGCGCTAATTTTAATGTATGGTAAGTAGCTGCCTTAATCTCTACGTTGACCTTATAGTCTTGAATATCCTGACCAAAGGCCTGGACTTCTAAATTATTTTCATCAAGTTTGCCGATTTTAAAATCATTAAATATCAATTCTTTCACCGAAGATAAGGATAATAATTCATTTAACCAATTTACAAAAAGCTCCTCTAAATTATCCGCCTTCTGTCGTATTTTTATTCTTTTGGATTTATTTTTCTGCTCCTTTTTCTTCTCGGCGATAATATCAAACATGGCCAAAGCAGCGTTAATGAATAATTCCTTAAGATTATCGCCTTTTACTCGGATGCCTATATCAGCGGTGTGTTCGATTAATTCGTAGTTTTTAGCTATCACCTTTCAAATATCTTGTCCTTCGCAGCCGACGGTTAAGATTTTTGCTGCTCGGGACTCATTTTTTGCTTTGCAAAAAATTCGTGAGCCGCCGTGGAATCGAACCACGAACCTTGACCTTAAGAGGGTCCTGCTCTACCTATTGAGCTAGCGGCCCGTTTATTATCGGAAAATATTATACCATTTGTAAGTATTTAGACAAGGATAAAAAAACGATAAGGGGTATTGTGGAAGGTATTATTTGAATTTAAGAGCCTTCAGTTTGTCCTTGTGTATTTGTCTTTTTTCTCTTAATAGTCTGGGTATGCTTTTCTGCCTTCTGGTGACTCTATCTTTGGACACCACCTAAACCGCTCCTTTACCTTGTGGCGGTCTTATTCTCCGTGGCTAACTCTTAATATCCTCCCATCATCCTTTGAGATTTCTATAACAGCCACACCGCCTAAACACTTGTGCCCTCCTCCAGGACAATTCAGGGTGCCTGTAACTATCCAAACACCGTCCTTGAGTTCTGCATTAAGGGGCTTCTCTCTATTAATAACTTTTTCACCATAGATGGGAATTAAAACCGCTTCTGCAATTTTTATAGCAGTTGCGGCATCTGGAACATACCCTTCTTTTGGTTTATAAGAATGTTTTTCTGACCCTGAAGCCAAAATGAGCGAGGTAGATAACATTATAATTGCGAGGGATAAAAAAAGTGACTTTTTCATATAAACCTCCCTTTCCCTCAATTATACCACTTCCATTTCAAAATGGTAAGGGATTTACTTAACGGGCGCTAATTTAGTGATGTTTTCTGAAGTTTTGAACTTGACTTAAATGAATCTGGCGGATTTTCGAGCGAATGGAGATTTTAGCCAGTTATAATTTTGCGGAGGGATTTGTGAGCGTGCATAAGAAGTTTTTCGGCAGGTGTCGGCAAGGATTTACGAGGAACGAAGGCAGCGTTTTTAGCGTTAGCATACTGGCCGTAGCGACGAGTAAACCGTAGCCGACGGCGAAAAATTTCAGCACGCGAACAAACCCGCAGCAAAATAAAATTCTTGGGCAAAATCAACTTTTAAGCAGAGAAAAACGACAGATTCATTTATCAAAATGCGCCTGGCTGGAGTCGAACCAGCAACGCCTAGCTCCGCCCCTCGCCAACGACCTGGGCGGATCCCGAGTTGAATCTCGCGCTCGGCGAGAGTCGAACTCGCAACGTCTAGCTCCGAAGGCTAGCGCTCTATCCAATTGAGCTACGAGCGCAAAAGTATATTTATATTTAAAAGATATTTCTCAATGGCTCGGGATCGAGTCTAAAATCTTACGAGGGACTCGAAGGCTAGCGCTCTATCCATTGAGCTACAGGCGCAATTTAAATTATCTCGCACTTCTCGCCCAAAATCCCTTTAATCTTCTCGAGTTTATTTTTATCTACGGACAATATATTAGGCTCGGAAGTCATGCGCACCGGAGAATTTAACTGGACCTTATGCGGGTTTATTCTATCTACAACCTCTTTTAGTTTTTTAATCTGCCTTAAGTCGTCATTAATACCCTTGACCAGCATAACTTCTAACCAAATTTGACCCTTAAATTCCTTTCTTAAACTCACCAGACCTTCGATGATACCTTCTATTCTGATATCTTGCTGGGGCCTGTCAATCTTACTGAAGACCTCAGGAGTTACTGCATCTAAGGAAGGAATAATTAAATCTGCGCCTAATAATTCCTGCCGCAGGGCGACATCACTTAATAACGCACTATCAGTAATGATTGCTATTGGTACAGGAGTAATCTTTTTTATCTCGGAAATTAATTGTCCTATTTTTATATTCAAGGTCGGCTCACCTGAACCAGAAAGGGTAATATAATTTAAGTTCTTGGCCGCATCGCTATTATTCTGAAGCCAGAGCTTTAATTCGTTCAGGATTTCTCCTAAACTTATATATTCTTTTCTTTCCCGGGTCAGAACTGTAGTCCTGCCCAGCTGGCAATAAACACAGTCAAAAGTGCATATTTTATAAGGGGTTAAGGTAATGCCTAAAGATAAGCTTAGGCGACGGGATTTTACTGGGCCGTAGATATATTTCATTAATGAGCACATAACTTATGGAGCAGGTATCTTAATTTGCTCCGACATAAGTTATTTGTGCGAATTAACCCTTGACACGTAAGATTCAAAATTAACTGTCATCGTATTCGTGTCAAGGGTAAGTTCAGACATATAAGTTATGTCGCCATCATTTAATTTGGGGCTCCATAACTTATGTCTTCACTTAAATAAAATCCCCACCTTTTAAAAAATTAAACATTCATCAATATAAAGGTGGGGAGATATTGCGATTAATTTACTTTATCTCAATAACGCAGTTTTGGCTGCCAAGGTTATTAGTAACAAAAGAGTTGCAATGCGGATCGTTCATCCAAGAACCATCCACAAAGAATTTATATTCGTATCTTCCGGGTTTTAAATCAACCTTTACCTTCCAATTACCGCGGCCATCTTTTTTGGCAGAGAAATTCTTCGTATCCCAATTATTAAAGCTTCCTGCGAGACTGACCCGTTTTGCCTGTGGCGCATAGAGCTTAAACTCTGCTGTCCTTGCCATGGTTATCCTTGCCATGTTGACCTCCTTTTTTTTAACAGCATTAAATTACACGAGATTTGCCTGGATGTCAAGAAGTTTTATACTACCACTATAGAAATATTTTTCTTATCCGCAAGAAGAATACTTTCCTCTTTATCCAGAAAAAGAGTCTTATCCGCCTCAATGGCCAGGCAATTTGCCTTGGCCTTGATAATATTCTTTACCGTATTTAACCCTACTACCGGTATATCAAAGCGCATATCCTGAGTGGGCTTGCTCACCTTAACCACCGTAAAACCACCAGGTATAATTTCACCTGCGCGCCTGATAAGTCTATCAGTTCCTTCTAAGGCTTCCACTGCAACTATGGCCTTGTCTTTTACGGCCACGGTTTGACCAATATCTAAATAAGCGATCTCTTTGGCCAGGTCAAAGCCAAAGTATATATCTTCCCATTCATTAAAATTAGGCTCTCTTTTAGTCAGGGTCCCTTTCTTAGGTAAGAGGTCTTTAATAAAGGTCGTGGAATCAATTAATTCAAAGCCGGCTTCCTTTAATCTCTCGGCAATCGCGCCAAATATGGTATCCGCCTTCTTGTTCTCAATGCTCGAGAGTAAATTTTTCAGTTCTTCGTTTTTAGTTACCTCTTTACTAAATAACCGATGGGGGCTTATTTGACCAGCCATGGCTATCTTGGTTATATCTTCGGATTTGAATATCTCAAATAATCTATTGAATTCATTTAAATTTATCCAATATATTTTATCTACGTATTTTTTTAATTCAGAGGATGTGTCGCCTTTTATGGCTACAGCCACAATATAATATTTGCTTTTCTTGGCGCTTTGAGAGAATACAATAGGAAATCTTCTATTACCGGCGATTAGACCAATCTTTTCCATAATTTAATGAGCACATAACTTACGAACACACAGTGTGAGTAAGTTATAAGTGCGAATTAACCCTTGACACGTAAGATTCAAAACTAAATGTCATCGCATTCGTGTCAAGGGTAAGTTCGGACAGATAAGTTATGTCGCTAAAGATTTCTTTAATATAAGGCTCCATAACTTATGTCTCACTTACGGCAGGAATGAGTGATGCCTCTTTGAGACTTCTTTATAAAATCAACCAGATAAGAGACTTCCTCTGTAGATGATACTTCCTTTTCGATATTAGTCAGGGCATGCTTTATGATTAATCCGGAATTAAACAGTATCCTAAAAGCGTGGTCCAGCTGTTTTATTGAATCGTGGGAAATATTGTTTCGTCTTAAACCCACAAGATTAAGACCATAGACAAGCGCAGGATGTCCGTCGCAGGTAGAATAAGGTGGGGTGTCTTGAACTACCTTAGAACATCCGCCAATGATAGAAAGCTTTCCTATCCTGACAAATTGATGTATAGCCACTAAGCCTCCTACCACAGCTTTGTCTTCAATGGTTACATGCCCGGCCAGGGTGCCATTATTGGCAATAACACAATCATTGCCTACGATACAATCATGGGCTATGTGGGAATAGGCCATAAAGATATTATGATTGCCGACGACGGTCTTGCCGCCTTCTCCTGTGCCAAGATTAAAGGTGCAATATTCGCGAATGATGTTATTATCGCCGATCTCAAGAAAACTCTTTTCGCCTTTGTATTTTAAGTCCTGGGGCCGGCTTCCGATAACTGCTCCGGTAAAAATCTCACAATTAGAACCGATAGAGGTGTTGCCATCGATTACACAATACGCGCCAATTTTAGTCTGGGAACCAACAGTAACATTATCTTGGATAATAGTATAAGGGCCGACGATTAAATCGTCAGCCAATTTTGCTTTCTTAGAGACTATGGCTGTAGGATGTATCTGCATGACTAACCTTCGACGAGGGCAAACATTAAGTCTGCCTCTGCCACTACCTTACCATTCACTAATGCCTTGGCATAGACCTGTCCGGTCTTAGACTTTATCTTGCCTGCTTCTACGTGAAGTAGTAGTTGGTCTCCGGGAACAACCGTCTTTCTGAATTTTATATTATCCGCAGCCATAAAATAGGCGAGCTTTCCCCGGTTTTCTTCAGGAGAAAGCATCATCACCCCTCCGACCTGAGCCATGGCCTCAATAATCAGAACCCCGGGCATAACCGGACGGCCGGGAAAATGACCCCTAAAGAAATAATCATTGATGGTTACATTTTTAACTCCCACTGCGCGCTTGCCTCTTTCTAAAGAAATAATTTTATCCACAAATAAGAAGGGCTCGCGATGAGGAAGGATATTCATGATTGCCTGAATATCTAACTCCTCTCCTTCCTGAGGACGATAATTTATACCTATGCCGCCTGAGGCGTACCTTTGCCTTTGCTGATATATTTTTCTGGCTAATTTAAGATTTAGAGAATGGCCGCTCCTTACGGCAATAATGCGTCCGTGCAAAAATTGTCCGAGTAGATACAAATCGCCCATTAAATCCAATATCTTATGCCGGATAAACTCATCATCAAAACGTAATTTATTCTTGACCACTCCGTCTTTACCTACAACGAGGGTATTATTATAGTTTGCGCCTTTTCCTAATCCCTGGCGCTGTAATTCATTGGCTTCCTCTTCCAGGCAAAAGGTGCGGGCGGAGGCAATCTCCATCTTGAAGACATCAGGATTAATATTTACCTCCATAAACTGCGCCTTAAGCAAATAGTGGCTGTAGCTCAAAGTATAACAGATTTTAAATTCTGAAGAAGGTAAGGCTACAATCGATGAGCCATCCTCTTCTACATAGATAGGTTCTTTAATCGAATAATACCGCCGATCCTTTTCCTGTTCTTTAATTCCTGCCTTAGTCAAAACTTCCAAAAAATTTAGACTACTTCCGTCTAATCCCGGGGCTTCATCGTTATCGATTTCAATGTAGATATTATCGATCCCTAAGCCCGATAACGCCGCCATGAGATGCTCGATAGTATGAATCTCAATACTATCTTTTCCAATAGAGGTGCGCCGCGGGCTGCGAGATGGAGGCAGTAAATAATCAACCGTAGCCTTAATCACCGGCCTGTTCGGTAAATCTGTGCGGATGAAATTAATACCGCTGTCTATCTCTGCCGGCTTAAAAGTTACATTGACCTTATTTGCCGTGTGTAAACCAATACCTTTTAGGCTTAATTCTTTGACAATTGTTCTTTGTTTATCCATTACCTCGCTCCGCTCGGAGTTTACTGTTAACAGTTCACAGTTTAGAGCGCTATGCTGTACACTGTAAACTTACTTATCTTTTAGTTTATTCTCAAGTTCTTCTATCTTCTTTTTTAATTCGTTGACTATACTGTAGAGTTTGGGCAAATTCTGGACGCAGGCATTAATGCGCTTGGCTACTTCGTGCTGCTTAGCCGGATACCCCGAGACAGTAGTATTGGCAGGCACAGACTTAGTTACTCCAGCCTGGGCTGCCACTATTGCTCCATCTCCAATACTAATGTGCCCGACTAATCCTGCTTGGCCGGCTAAGGTTACGCCTTTGCCGATAGTTGTGCTCCCGGAAATCCCCGCCTGGGCTACAATAATCGAATTCTCTCCGATGACCACATTATGGGCAATCTGAACCAGATTATCTATTTTTGTGCCATTACCGATAATGGTCTTATCAAAACGCGCCCGATCAACGGTGACATTTGCGCCTATTTCCACATCATCACCAATCTCCACTGTCCCTATCTGGGGAATTTTATGGTGCAGTCCTTTTATGTTCGCAAAACCAAAACCATCTGAGCCAATTACTGTCCCGCTATGGATAATTACCCGACTGCCGATAGTAATGCGTTCGCGAATAGAAACATGAGGATATATAAGAGTATTGCTTCCTATTTTACTGTGATGACCTACGTAACAGTTAGCATAAATTATGGTCTTATCGCCTATAGAAACATCATCCTCAATAACTGTATAAGGGCCAATGGCTACATCCTCGCCCAAAGTAGTATTCTTACCAAGTATTACCGTAGGATGTATGCCTTTAGGGCGAGTTACCTCACAAGGCGCAAAAGAAGAAATAATCTTAGCGAATGCCAGAGAAGGATTCTCGGTGCGGATAATAGGTTTGACAGTAGTCTTTTTTATTTCCCGCGGCGCAATAATGGCTGATGCCTGCGTCTTTTCGATGAGGGGGAAATATTTAGGATTGGCCAGAAAAGTGACATCGCCTTCGTGCGCCTCCTTTATACCAGAGACGCCAGTAATAACTACGCTGTCATTTCCGTCCACTTCTCCGTCAACTAACTTGGCTATTTCTCTTACGGTCTTGCGCATAATAATAGGTCTATTTTTTTACATACCCCTTATTAAGAATTTCTAAAATCTTATCCGTTATATCCATGCTTTTGGTTTCATAAATGAGCACACGGTCATCCATTACCAGGGCATAACCTTCTTTCTCCGCATACTGCTTTACCGCATCTTCAATTTCCTTTAATATCTCTTTGGTATTGTCAAAATCTGCCTTGCTGAGATCCGAGCGCTTCTGTTGCACGAAATCATCCAAGGCCTTGATCTTGCCCTCGAATTCTTCTCTTTTGGCTTCCTTTTCTTTATCGCTGAGTAAATTAATCTTTTCCTGATATTGCTTTAGCTCATTGGCCTTCTTATCAATCTCTACCTTATAGGAACCCTCTTTATCATCCAAGACTTTTTTATAATCCTGGGCCTTGGTGTATTCCCGGGCAATGCGCATTAAATCTATATAGCCAATCTTATCCGCAGCCAAAAGCGGAGTTGCAACTAACGTAAAACCAAACACCAATCCTAATAGACATATTATCTGTTTCTTCATTTTCTATTTCTCCTTTCTTAAATGAGCAGATAGTTTACGGAACGAAGTGACGTAAATTATAGGCGGAGCCGTCTGCGAATTGAACCCTTGACATTGAAGATGTCAAGAGTAAGTAGAACTATGGCGGACTCACTTAAAATCCTTGGCTCATGCTAAAGTGAAATTTCCCGCTACCCCTGCTGTCTTCGCCTGGTGCTTTACTTAAAGGTATGCCGTAATCAAGCATAATCGGGCCTACGGGTGTTTTGATGCGAAAACCAAAACCCAGACTTGATTTTAATCCGTTTGAACCAAGATCGCTTATTTTTGACCAAACATTTCCGCTGTCAGCGAAGAGAGCGAGCTTAAGAAAATCAAATAAGGAATATGAATACTCGATATTCCCAATTAACATCGCATTCCCGCCTAACGGATCCTTGGATATCGGATCAATAGGACCAATCGCACGCTCATCATACCCTCTAATAGTATAGGCGCCTCCAGCGAAAAATCTTTCATATATGGGTAATTTCTTAGAATCTCCATAGGGTTCGGCTAAGCCAACCCGGCCCCTTACTTCTAAAACGGATTTGCTCAATATCGGGAAATAATGCGATGCCCGGCCGGTAAACTTCCAAAAATCCTTATCCCCTCCAAATAGCCCACCTGCGTCTTCTAGCGAGCCATCCAGGAAATCACCCTTTCGGGTATCGAATATGTTGTCGCGGCTATCATAGGTAAGACCGAAGCTCGTGCTGCTAATGGAATTCTCGCCATATTCCTCTTTAAGGTCATTAGTGGCATTCTCGGTTATATTGGTAATATCTACAGTGTCATAACGATACATTAAATTCGCCTTGACATATTCTGATAATTCTTTTCCTAAGCGTAAGTCTAAACCCGTAACCTTTTCATCATAACCATAACCTATATCCGATTCCCTCTGATGGCTGCGCCTGTAAAGATCAAACCCGAAGGAGACAGGATAATCAAACATCCAAGGCTCAGTAAAACTTAATATATAACTGTCACTGACAGTTCCGAAGGAGGCACGCAGTTTAAGGTCTTGGCCTGCGCCGGTAAAATAGGGCCAATTCTTCCAGTCAAAATTCTTCTGCTCAATTTCAAAAAACCCCACAAATTCCTCGACGGTGCTATAGCCGCCGCCAAAACTAAAGGCGCCGGTTTTAGATTCTTTTACATCCACGACCAGGTCTCTTTTATTCTTTTCTTTAGTATCTTCGGTATCATAACTTATATCTTCAAAAAACCCGAGGTTTTGCAATCTCTCTTTACTGCGTTTTAGTTTATCACCATCGAACCTGTCTCCTGGCTTTATCCTTAATTCCCGGCGGATTACTACATCTTTAGTTTTAATATTACCCTTGATTTTAATCTTATCCACATAGGCCACTTCATTTTCGGTAATATTATAGACGATATCAGTACGGTTGGTATAAGGATTTAATGAAGTTGTTTCTTGCACCTGGGCAAATATATATCCGCGGTCAAAATATAAACCCTGAATATTAGCAATATCTTGTTTCACGGCCTCTTGACTGAAGACTTTGCCCGACACACACTCCTTTAGCCTGACCAGAATATCCTTTTCAAGGATTTCTTTATTGCCTTGTAAGGTTACGTTACCAACCATATATTTTTTCCCTTCTTGGATTTTCATGGTGATATATAAAAACAACTTCTTTGGATGGGGCTTAATTTCGTAATCAACTATAACATCCGCAAAGCCCTCTTTGTGGTAAAAGGACTTTATGCGCTCGATATCTTCTTTAAGCACCTCTTCTTTTAAAATACCGGCATTAAATGTCCAGGCCCTTTTCGTCTTCATCAATTTCAATATCCGCCTCGCAGGAAAACTTTTATTGCCTTCGACAAGAATATTCTTAATCCTTATTCTCTTGCCTTCTTCCACAATAAACTCTACCTTGGCCTTATCGGTCTTCTCATCAATATCCACCTTATAATTTATCTCTACTTGGCTATAACCTATCTTTTCATATAGTTTCTTGAGCGTGCGCACATCTTCAGATAAACTGGGATAGTCCAGATACTGCGTCTCCTTGGACTTAAAAGACTCTTTGATTTTTTCTTCCCGCATGGTCAGACGCCTGATACCAGAGAAAGTAATCTTTTCAATTACCGGTCTTTCTGCGACCGTAACAATCACCTTAAGTCCATCTTTATAATCTTGGGTGTCAATCTTGATATCGCTAAAAAAGCCTAAGAGATAAAGCCGTTTTAAATCATCGCTGATGATATTTTCCTGATAGGTGCTACCAATCCTGGTCTTCATCTTAGATATAATCGTATTGCTGCTTATAGATTTATTACCTTTTATCTCTATAGCTGTAACTAATTTGGCAGGTGCTTCTTTGGTTAAGGCAGGTGCCTGCTCGGCTTGACCTTGTGGTTTTTCTTGGGCAAAGGAGGCAAGATTAATGCCTAATATTAAAAAAAATAAGCCAAATATAAAAATATTTCTGCGCATTATAGTTATTATACGAGAATTATCCATTTGAATCAATTAAAATATTACTCTATCTGTTGGGCAATATTCTCAAAGCGGGTATATTCTTGCATAAAAGTTAATCTCATTGTGCCTACGGGCCCATTGCGTTGTTTGGCGATGTTAATCTCAGCAATACCTTTATTGTCAGGTGTAGGATTGTAGTATTCTTCCCTTAAGATGAGGACTACCACATCCGCATCCTGCTCGATTGCTCCGGATTCCCTTAAATCCGAAAGTTGCGGACGGTGGTCAGTGCGTGCCTCAACCGCCCGGGATAACTGACTGATGGCCACAATGGGAATACTTAATTCCCTCGCCAGAGCCTTTAAGGAACGTGAAATCTCGGAAATTTCCTGCTGCCTGCTTTCTGCGCCGGTTGAACCGCGCATTAATTGTAAATAATCCAAGATAAGTAATTTTATGTCTTGGTGCGCCTTTAATCTACGGGCTTTAGCACGCAGCTCCATCACCGAGATTGCCGGTGAATCATCAATAAAAATAGATGCTTCCGAGAGTTTACCCGCAGCTGCAGTCAAACGCGGCCAATCCGAAGGCGCAAGATACCCTGTCCTTACTTTATGCGCGTCAACCTTAGCATGAGAGCAAAGCATTCTCTGCACTAACTGCTCCTTGGACATCTCCAAACTAAAAAAAGCCAAAGGAATCTTCTCAACCACTCCTGCATATTCGGCAATACCTGCGGCAAAAGCGCTTTTTCCCATCGATGGTCTTCCCGCAACCACAATTAAATCTGAAGCCTGCAGTCCTGCAGTGCGGCTATCAAAATCTATAAATCCTGTAGGAATACCGGTTACATGCTCCTTCTTCTGATAAAGCCTATCAATAGTTTCAATACTATCCTTGATGATTTCTTTAAGATGCATGTAACTACCTTGCTTCTTTCTTTCGCATATTTCAAATACGAGTCTCTCAGCGTTATCCACCACTTCATCAATATTGCCTTCGCTCTCATGACAAAGCGTAATAATTTTGGTGGCATTATTGATTAAGGTCCTTAGGGTGCTCTTTTCTTTTACAATATTGACATAGTGACTTATATTTGCTGCAGTAGGAACAGAATTTACCAGCGCGGTCAATAAACTTACCCCACCTATATCCTCGAGGATACCGCTGCGTTTTAATTCGTCGGTAAGCGTAATCAGGTCAACTGCCTTATTGGCATTATAGAGATTCAATATCGCCTCGAATATCTTCTTATGGTTATCTTTGTAAAAAGAGTCTTTATCCAGCAATTCCGCGGCTATGGAAATGGCATCCTCATCAAGGAGCATTGAGCCCAATACCGCCATCTCAGCGTCTAGATTCTGCGGCGGAACCTTTTCTAAATCTATAGTTATATCAGGCATACTTATTTTTTCACCACCCAGATTTTTATTTTAGTCGAGACCTCAGGATGCAGCCTTACGGGAATTTCGTATATACCTAAAGACTTTATGGGTTCATCCAAGATAATGGAATTTTTATCAATATCAAAACCTTCTTCCTTTAAAGAGCGCTCTATCTCTATAGAAGTTATGCTTCCGTATAGACTGTCTCCTTCTTGGGTTAAAACAGGCAAGGTCAAAGACAAGCCTTCTAAACGAGCTTTTAGTTCCTCGTATTGCCTCTTAGTTTTTTCTAATTGCGATCTTTTCCTCTCTTTTTCCTGCTCTATCTTCTTAAGATTTGCCGGCGTCAGAGACATAGCCAGACCATTGGGTATAAGAAAATTGCGGGCAAAACCATCCTTAACCTTGACAATGGAACCTGTCTTACCTATCTTGTCTATATCCTGTTTTAAAATAACTTCCATTATGCTCCCGTGTAAGGCAAGAGCGCAAGAAACCTGGCTTTCTTAACTGCCTCTGCGATTCTCCTTTGATGTTTAGCGCAATTGCCGGAAAAACGCGCCGAGACAATCTTGCCCCTATCGCTGATAAAGGCTTCTAACTTTTTTATATCTTTATAATCTATGGTCCTGAGCTTATCCACGCAGAATCGGCAGAATTTCTTTCTTATTATTAGATGCGCATCTTGTTTTCGATTGCGCATCATGGCTTTAGTTTTAGTTTTAGTTTTAGTTTTAGTTTGGACTCTCATTAGAATGCTCCTCGCTTTCTACTAACCACTCGGTTTCTGTGGATGGCGCCTCAACGGTTTCTTCGGGTAATTCGCTGGTAGTTTTAGCCGGCGCCTTGCCTAAAAATTGGATGCGGTCTGCCCTTACTTCCAGGACATTGCGCTTCTGGCCCGTATTGTCTTCCCAGGAACGCGACTGAAGCCTGCCTTCCGCGAAAATAGGGCTCCCCTTGCGCAAATATTGATTGCAGGTCTCCGCTTGTTTATCCCAGACTACTACGGTAACAAAACAGACTTCCTCTTTTAGTTCCTGATTTTTATTGCGAAACTTGCGGTTCACCGCAAGCCTCAAATTAACCACAGCAGTGCCTTGAGGCGTGTAGCGCAATTCCGGGTCTTTGGTTAAATTGCCCATAAGTAATACCTTATTGAAATTAGCCATTGTTTTCTCCCTTCGGTCGAAAAAGTGTACAGTTTACCTGCCTGCCGGCAGGCAGGCGGTTTACAGTTAACAGCGCGCTGTAAACTACTACACATGTTAACTGTACACTACTTCTATTCTATTCTCGTAATCAGCTCCCTTAAAATATTCTCATTAAGCTTGTAGGCGTGCGTCATCTCTTTTATCGCTTGAGGTGCGATACTAAAGTTCATCAGGTAATACAATCCATCCTGACATTTCTTAATGGGGAAGGTTAGTTTTCTCTTCTCTGACCAAATACTGGCCTGCGCAATATTGCCGTTGTTTTTGGTCACGGAATCGTTAATCTGATTGAATAAAGCCTTCTTTTCTTCTTCGGATAAATCCGGTTTAATGATAAACATAGCTTCGTATTTATTCATCCTTTGCACTCCTTGCATTAAAAACATCCATCGCCTCAGTTACTCCTTTTGCCAGCCAAATACAGCAGCACTCAACTGCCCGTTGAATTATCTCCCTAACTTTACCTTTCTCTTCTTTGGTAAAAGAGGATAAAACAAATTCCGCGGCATCTATATCAGCTTCGGGCCTGCCTATGCCTAAACGCAAACGCGAAAATGCCTGGTTACCTAAAGAATAGATTATGGATTTAAGGCCGCGATGTCCGCCTGACGAACCGCAAGGTCGTATCCTCATCCGACCAAACTCTAAATCTAAATCATCGTATACTACCAGTAAATCTTCTAAATCTATTTTATATTTTTTAAGGAGCGCGTCTACCGCCACACCTGATACATTCATAAAAGTAAAAGGTATTGCCAGTCTGACGTCTTGACTCTTGATCTTGCCTTTGCCGCTTAAGGAGAATGTCCCGCTATCTTTTTTAAAAGAGATGCGATAAACTTTGGCTAAGGCCTTAACTGCCAAGAATCCGATATTATGTCTTGAATTCTGGTAAAGTTTACCCGGGTTTCCCAAGCCCACAATTAACTTCATTCTTCCATCGCACCCGTTGAACTACTTCTTCTCTTTATCTTCCTCTTCTTGTGCTTCAGCAGGAACTTCTTTCTTCTCTTTGATTACTTCCGGCTCTTGTTTCTCTTCTCCTTCAACAGGTGCAACTGGAATTTCTTCTTTGATGGGCGCAGCCACAGACAAAACAATTGCCTCCGGATTATTTAAAACCTTCACATTAGCCGGAAAGGTTATATCTTTTATATGAATTGCATCGCCTATCTTTAATTGGCTAACGTCTACTTCGATTCCCTTAGGTATATCCGTAGGCAAACATTCTACCTCAATCTCCCAGAGTATATGCTCAACAGAACCGCCTTCCTGTTTTACGCCGATGGGTTCACCTTTGGCCGCTACCGGCACATTTATCTTAATGGCCTTGGTTAAAGATATCTGATTAAAATCCACATGGACTATATCGTCACTAACGGGGTCATATTGGATCTCTTTAATCAGGCAGGAGCGCGCTTTTTGCTTCTTGTCATCCTTAACCTTTAGATTAATTACCGTGCTCTCTAATCTATGCTGATGGATTAATTGCAATAATTGCTTATGCGATACCTTTATCGGCAAAGATTCTTTACCGTCTGAGTAAACTACCGCCGGGATAAAACCTTCTTTTCGTAAATCCTTCACCTTGCTTTTGCCTAATTCCTGCCTTGGTTCTGCATCTAAAAATATCTCTTCCATTCGTCGCTATCTCCTTAAATGAGCAGATGAGTTACGGAAGCTCCTTTAGGAGTGACGTAACTCATAGCCCATATCTTCTAAATTATCAATGCGTCTGCGAATTAATCCCGAGCTTCAAGCTATTAAATAGCAGTAAGCGAGGGATATCCCTCGTGACTGACATCAGAAAGACGGTCACTCGGGATAAGTTCGGACAGATAAGTTATGTCGGATACACGTTTAATGCTATTCTCCATAACTTATGTCCTCACTTAGTCAAACAATGAACTCACTGATTCTTCGTGATGAATCCTTTTTATCGCCTCACCTAAAAGACTGGCTACGGATAAAACTTTAATGCGGAGATGTTTTTTATGGTCATCTAAGGGTATGCTGTCCGTAATAACCAATTCTTTTAAGTCTTTGCATTTTGCTACGCGTTCTTTAGCTGGCCCAGATAAAACAGCGTGGCTGATTGCGGCATAGACGGCTTTGGAACCTGCCTTTTTTAAGGCTGCCACTGCTTCAATAAGGGAACTACCTGTAGCGATTAAATCATCTACGATAACCGCGTTCTTGCCCTTAACTTCACCTAAGATATACATCGCCTCGGCCTTGTCTGGTGAGACGCGTCTTTTATCTATAATTGCTAAATTTGCGGAAAGTCTCTTGGCATAAGCCCTGGCCATTTTTATGCTGCCCACGTCGGGTGAGACAACCACCAAATTCTTTAACTTCATTTTAGAGAAGTAATCGATAAAAACACCGACGGCAAAAAGATGGTCTACGGGTATATCGAAGAAACCCTGGATTTGACCGGCATGCAAATCAATAGTCAGAATTCTATTTGCACCGGCAATGGTCAAAAGATTAGCCACTAATTTTGCGGTTATAGGTACGCGCGGCTGGTCTTTTCTGTCCTGTCGGGCATAGCCAAAGTACGGCATGACTGCAGTGATACGCTGGCTGGAAGCCCGTTTTAAAGCATCGATCATAATCAGAAGTTCCATCAGATTTTCATTAGGCGGAGAGGAGGTTGGCTGAATGACAAATACATCCTTACCCCGCACATTCTCGTTAATCTTAACCCGTATTTCGCCTTCGCTGAATCTATCTACCAAGGCATCGGAGAGTTTAATCTTTAAGTACTTGCAGATATTTTTGGCTAACTCAGGGTGCGCATTCCCGCTAAATATCGCTAATTTATCCATATCTACCTCTCAATTTGCTTGCTCTTGCTTCGAGCAAATTGATCCCGAGCGCCTGTTGTCGCGATTCTGGCGCGAGGGATATATATTTATTTTCTTTTATTTGCTTGCTCTTGCTTCGAGCAAATTGATCCCGAGCGCCTGTTGTCGCGATTCTGGCGCGAGGGATATATATTTATTTTCTTTTGTTTAAAATTCTCGCCGGAACGCCAGCAACCGTGGCTCCGTCCGCAACGTTTTTATTCTTGAGGACCACTGAACCTGCGCCAGTTATTGCTCGCTTTCCTATTCTTAACGGAGCAACTAATACCGTATCCGAGCCAATAAAAGCCTTATCCTTAATAACTGTAACATTCTTTTTGCGACCATCAAAATTTGCCGTGACTACGCCTGCGCCTATATTGACGAAACGGCCAATACGGCTGTCGCCAATGTAGCTGAAATGTTTGACCTGTGTTTTCTCGGATAATTTGGAACGCGTAATCTCCAGAAAATTGCCTACGACGACATCATTACCTAGGCGGGTACCCTCTCTTAAATGAATAAACGGTCCGATAAAACAACACCTTCCGATTCTAACATTACTTTCAATCACTGTAAAGGGATAAATCGTAGAATCCTTACCTATCTTGGCGCCATAACCGATGAAGGTAGACTTAGGGTCAACAATGGTAATACCATCCAACATTAATCTTTCATTAATCCGCTCTTGCATAATCGCATTGGCCTTAGCCAAATCTGCACGTGAATTTATGCCCAGCGCCTCCTCAATATCGGATAGTCTTACGCTATCTATAATACAGCCTTTTTTATAAAGGACATTAATCGTATCAGTAAGATAGTATTCTCTTTTGCGGTTATTCGGCCGAATATCCTTTAAGGCTTCAAATAATCTATCTTTATTAAAACAAACTATGCCGGTGTTAATCTCTTTAATATCTCTTTGAAAATCATCAGCGTCTTTCTCTTCGACTATCCCACAGATACTGGCGTATTTGTCTCTTAAGATTCTGCCGTAACAGGCGGGCTTGCTTACCTGTGCAGTCAAAAGAGTAGCATCTAAATTATTTTCTATATGATAACGTAGCAATTTTTTAACAGTTTCTTTCTTCAGCAAAGGGTTATCGGCATAAAGAACAAGCACCGTGCCTTTAAAGCTCTTAAGTAATCCTTTAGTCTGTTTCACGGCATCGGCTGTACCTAGAAGCCTTTGTTGTACAATAAGTTTTATTCCTGGATTAAGAAGCCGTTTCACCTGTTCGTGCTTATGCCCTAGCACGGCTATGGTTTGGTTTACTTTTAGCTCCTTAACTAAATCTAGAACATAAGCCAGCATCGGTCTTGCGCAGATAGAATGTAAGACCTTAGGGATATCAGATTTCATCCGCTCGCCTTTACCCGCGGCTAAGATTATTACTGCTACATTCTTATTCACTTTTCCCCTCTTTTTAGGTTATCGTTATTTATTAGCTGGGACGTCTGGACTTAATGAGCCCCGACATAACTTCGGGGCGAATTAATCCTGACAGCTGCAAGTAATTTATGCAACGCTTAGCTGTCAGGATCGCCACCGCTGCCCGGCAAGGATTCGAACCTTGACGCTCAGACCCAAATTCTGATGTGCTACCATTACACTACCGGGCAATTATAAGAACAAGACCCTCCCGCTACTCAGTTTAAATGCGCAAGCGGGATTTCGCCTCAATCTATTTACACAAAGGCTCAAAATTCTCGTGTCCTACCATTGGACGACATCCCAAAAAATTATAAATTTTCAATCTGATGTGCTACCATTACACTACCAGGCAAAGATTAATTTTTTATGTTCTTTAAACCCGCACTTATAGGTTATTCTAAATCGGATCTGAACGAACTGCTGGGGCCTTTTACCTTTTCCTGTTCGTATGCCTCTAAGACTCTTTTTTGTAGATATTCCCTAAAGGACTGCGTGATCGGATGGGCGATATCTTTGTGTTCTAGTTGGGCATTGGTAGCGGCCTCCTGACCTACGGGTCGGGATACTAAAGGCAGCTGTGCACCGCACTGATTGCAATATTTAGAGCGCAATTCATTCTTGAAGCCGCACTTTGGACAGGGTTGTTTTATCTTCCTTGAAGGCATAGCAATAAACAAACCGCTTGTGCCCTCAATAACTTTTATATTTCTTACCACAAAGGCATTGTCAAAGGTTACGGTAACATATGCCTTTAGTTTTTTATCCGGTGAATCCTTCAAAAAAACCCTCACCTCGGTTATCTCCATGGGTTAGCCTCCTTGTTGTCTTTTAAGCATCAAACTGTCCGTGTGACAAAAAGTTGCCAAAACCTGTTGCCTTTAAGCTGCTCTCTTAATGCGCTAGCCTCCTTTCTTGAAGAAACAATCCCCATAATTGCCGGACCACTCCCGGACATCAAGATTGATTTTAACCCTAAGGCTTTAAGAGTTTCTTTAATCCGCCTCACCCGCGGATATAATTTAAACGTAATCTCTTCCAGGCTATTAAATAGAGTCTCGCTTAGCAGCGGAAAGTCTCTTTTTCTTAATGCTAAATTCAGTATTTTAACATCATATTTTGGTCTTGTCAACCCCGCCCTTTTATTTTTTTTTGAAGAATATTTATCCCATTTTGCATAGATAGTGGGAGTTGAAACCTTGATTTTAGGCACTACTAATATATGCCAGAGCCTAACTTTATTCAGCGCCTTTAATGGACTGATTTTATCTCCGCGCAGCTCAGCCAGAGCAAAAGGTAGACCGTAAATAAAAAATGGGACGTCGCTACCTATTCTTTTTGCTAAACCCACTAATTTTTTGGGCGCAAGATTGAGTTTCCAAAGTTTATTCAGGCCTAAAAGCACGTTGGCAGCATTACTCGAACCGCCTCCTAATCCGCTGCCTACAGGGATACGTTTAATTATCTTTATATCTACCCCTTCCTCCACAGCAAAGGTATCTTGCAACAATTTGGCGCTCTTGAAGGCGAGATTTAAATTATCTTTGGGGACAAAGGGAAAATTGCATATTAGGTTAATTTTTTTATCAGGGCGGGATTTTAAGATTATTCTATCCGCAAGGTCTATTCTTTCAAATACGGTCTTTATATTGTGGTAGTGGTCAGGTCGTTTATTGATAACCTCTAAATACAGATTTAATTTAGCGTAGGAATTGAGAATCAACCCCTCGATTTTACTCGGGGTCGATGGTGAGCGTAGTCGAACCATCAATTTATCTTTACTCTAAGAAACGCAACTCAAGGCTGCTTTTTCTATGTCGCTACTGGTGAGATTATATTCTTTCAAGAGATCAGCCGGCTCTCCCGACTGTCCAAATCTATTTTTTATCCCCAAGCGTATAACTTTGGTAGGAAAATTCTCGGCCACTATTTCATCGATACCTGAGGCCAGACCACCTATTACTGTGTGTTCCTCGCAGACAACAATGCCTTTGGTTTCTTTGGCTGCCTTTAATATTGTATCGGAGTCTAATGGCCTAATCGTGTGTATATTAATCAGGCGGGCTTTTATCCCTTTACTCAGTAAATTATTGACCGCGATAAGTGCTTCTTGGACCATAATTCCGCAGGCAATAATGGTTACGTCACTACCTTTAGTCAAAACCTGGGCTCTTCCTAATTTAAACTCATCCTTATTCTCTATTGAAGGCACTTTCGGTCTTCCTAAACGGATATAAAACGGACCGGGATTATTCGCCGCAGCAATTACTGCATCGCGTGTCTGTGGCCCATCACAAGGAACGATGATATTCATGTTCGGGATTACTCGCATCAGGGCAATATCTTCTAAGGCTTGATGGCTTGAGCCATCAGGTCCTACACTCAGACCAGCGTGGGAGGCAACTATCTTAATATTGAAATTATTATAACCGATGCTGTTCCTTATCTGATCCCAGGCTCTACCGGTAGCAAACATGGCAAAGGTAGAGACAAATACTATTTTATCGCAACTGGCAAGTCCGGCGGCTGTAGCCATCATATTCTGTTCTGCCACCCCAAAATTAAAAAACCTCTCGGGAAACTCTTTAGCAAAAATACTGGTGCGGGTGGAACTGGATAAATCCGCATCTAAGACAACAATGTCCTTATTCTGTTTGCCCAGCTCAACCAGGGTTTTGCCGTAGATATCGCGTTGATATAACATCTCAGCCATGTTTTTATGCTAATTCTTTGAGCGCCTTTTCCGCTTCTTCTTTGGTGGGCGCACGTCCATGAAAATCCACCACATTCTCCATAAAAGAAACACCCTTGCCCTTGATAGTGTGGGCAATGATTACCGTAGGTTTTCCTTTTATAGTCTTAGCCTCTTGGTAAGCATCGAGAATCTGTCGCATACTGTGTCCGTCTATCTCTATAGTGTGCCAACCAAAAGCCTGCCATTTAGCTACTAACGGTTCCAGCTCCATGATATCCTTAGTCTTACCGTCGATCTGAAAACCATTGTAGTCTACTATACCACAGAGATTGTTGCATTTATAGTGACTTGCGGCCATGGCTGCCTCCCAGATATTACCTTCCTGGATTTCGCCATCACCCATAAGACAATATACGCGGTAATCCTTCTTATCTATTTTGGCGGCCAAACTTATCCCTAAGGCAACAGATAATCCTTGGCCTAAAGAACCCGAGGCTACATCTACGCCTGGAGTGCGCCTGTCTGGATGACCCTGTAATATCGAACCTAATTGTCTTAAAGTCAAAAGTTTATCTTTAGAAAAATAACCTGCCTCTGCTAACACCGCATACCAAAGAGGGCAGCAGTGACCTTTAGACATATGAAATCTATCACGCTCAAGCCAGTTCAGGTCTTTAGGATTATGCCGTAAGACCGCAAAAAATAAAGCCGTAATTAAATCCGCGGCAGAAAGGCTTCCTCCAGGATGACCTGAGCCGGCTTTAGCTAACATTTGAATAATCAGTCTGCGAATCTGCTTGGCCTTTTCTTCTAACTCTTTGATTTGGGAATCACTGTATTGCATTGTATTGCATTCTTTAAGGTTGTTTATTTATTTTTTCTAATTTTTCCTTAATTTTATCCTGGTCAGGTTTTAATTTCAAGGACTTGCGCCAATTCAACTCTGCTTTTTCCGTATCTCCCATTTGAAAATAATTATCCCCAAGATGGTCGAATATAACGGGATCATCCAACAGGAGACTTGCCCGTTCTAATTCTTGATGCGCTTCTTTAAATTTACCCTGTTTAAAATAAAGCCAACCCAGGCTATCCACGTAGGCGCCGTTATCCGGCTCAAGCTCTAAGGCCTTTTTAATCATCACCTCGGCTTTATCCAAATTTTTATTTTCCTCCACGTAGAGATAACCTAAATAATTGAGCGCCTCATGATAATCGGGTTTTAACTGCAGGGTTTTCTCCAACTGCACCTCTGCTTGGGCCTTATCCTTTAATTCGTCATAAATGTTGCCCAGATAGAAATGCGCATCGGCATCATCTGGAGACAAATCCAAGATTAAATGGAAGACACTTTGCGCATCTTTGAATTTCTTCTGTTGTAGATAAACAGCACCTAAATTTTTGTAGATATCGATATTCTTGGGTTGAAGTTTAGAGGCATTTTTAAGCGCAATCTCGTATTCACTTGTAGCCAACTCAGGCTTATTCTGCGAGGAATAAAGGAGGGCTAATATTGCGTGCGGCTCAACTGCCTCAGGGTCAAACTTAACCGCAACGTTTAGTTCATCAATCGCTTCAGGAAGTTTGTTCTTTTTTATATAGTCTGTGGCTAACTTTAAATGAATAAGCGCATTTTTATAATCCGCCTTCAATGCCTTCTTGTATTCCAGAATAGCCTTATCTATATCACCCTGGTCATCATACATCACCCCGATGATGTAATGGCTTAAGGCAAAGGACATCTTTTTATCCAAAGCCAAGACCTGGGTATTTAGGAACAAAAATATCCCCAGACAAAAAAACAGCCCTTTTTTTGCGCTCTTAAACAAAGAGGTCATGATGATTTAAATTATTTTAGGTAGGATAATGGCAAAACGGTCTGCTAACCCCAAGCCCTCTTTTTCAGATGGCGAAGACGACGACGCATCTTCTTTCTTTTGTGGGTCCTTATCTTTCTTTTCTTCCTTTTCCTGCCGCAAGGCATTTTCCCTCACTCCGTTCGGTAGTCTTCCCGCACAGTAATTAAATTATAGGCGGGATCCCGCTTACAGCGGGAACAGTTAATAGTTTACTGTTCACAGCGCTAATTATTAAAGCTGTACACTGCAAGCTGTACACTGTAAACTTGTTAATTTATGACTTTATTCAAAGAGTATTCGATAATGCCGGTTGCTCCTGCCTTTTTTAATTTGGGCACCAAGATGCGCACCACCTTCTCGTCAATTACGGTTTCTACGGCAAACCAACCTTCTTCAGATAAAGAAGAGACCGTAGGATTTTTTAAGGCTGGCAAAATTGAGATTACTTTTTTTAAGTCCTGCTTTCTTACGTTCATCTTCAGGCCGACTTTTTCCTCAGCCGCAATAGCGCCTTTTAAGAGGACCACAATTTGTTCCATCTTATTTCTCTTCCAATTATCTTTATAGGCATTTTTATTAGCAATAAATTGCGTGGTTGATTCGCAGATAGTGGCAATCTCCGCTAATTTATTGGCTTTAAGGCTCCTTCCGGTCTCAGTCAATTCTACAATGGCATCAACTAAACCCGCGCTTACCTTCACTTCGGTTGCTCCCCAGCTAAACTCTACATCCACCTTGACTTTATTCTTACGGAAGTAATCTTGGGTGACATTGACGAGCTCGGTAGCAATGCGTTTACCGCGCAGGTCTTTAATTGACTTTACCTTCGAGCCTTGTGGCACAGCTAAAACCCACCTTACTTTATTTAAACTCTGCTTAGCATAAATTAAATCCGTGATTCTTAAAACATTGGATTTATTTTCCAATATCCAGTCATTACCCGTAATCCCGCAGTCCAAGGCGCCGTCCTGAACATAGCGCGACATCTCCTGCGCGCGCAGTAATACAGGTTCTATTTCCGGGTCGTCTATCGACGGAAAATACGAGCGCTCTGAGGCATAGATATTAAAACCTGCCTTGCTAAACATCTTCAAGGTCGCCTCCTGAAGGCTTCCCTTAGGTAGTCCCAACTTTAAAACTTTACCTTTCATCTTCAACTATCCTCTTTGTTTCCTGTTTTAATTTCTTGCGTAAATAAATCTTTTTACTCTTTTTAACCCGGGTCTTCGGATTTATGCTCCAGACCTTTCTTATTTTCACTGCCTTACTCAACACAGGCAAATATTATACTGGGATAATAATATTTTGTAAAGAGAAAATATGGATTTTTCTAATAAATCAGGCAACTCCTTGATTTAAAAGAGTTGCCTGATTTGTGTGCTATTTTTAATAAGAGATGCTTCTTAGCTTAGACTGCATTGACAGCTACAAGAGCTACCTTGAATTCATCGCTTGATTCACAACATTCGCCTTCTTGCAGCTTACAAATTTCAGCCAAGAGAGTAAGTATTTCTGTCTGGTAATCCTGGAGTCTTCCTTTTTGCCAGGCAGCAGCCACCAATTCCTGTACACGAGCTCCCGAAGGGATAATTCCGCCGGAAATCATTTTATTCAATTCCCCGATTTCCTGGTTAAGATTAAAACCCGCTAACGCTTCAGGTGTTAATTGCGGAAGCTTCAAATTCAACCCCTCAAAGCTTCCCATCGGCTTAATGGTCATCGGCAGGGCGCGGAAATCAATACCGCCAACGCCTGCTTTATTTTCTTGCAATATGGGCGAGGAAACTCTTTCTCCTGCTTCCTCCGAGCTGACAGTAGCCTTTTCTTCTTCTTTTACAATCTCTGCTAATTTTTTTAATATGTCCGCAGGAGTAGCAGTGCGCCAATCACCGGTTGAACTTCTTGTAAGATTACGAAATTCGACGGAAGCGAGACTAAGATATGTTTTGTCTTCCTCAGGCGCGAATCTAATGAAAATTCGGAATCTTTCGGATAAATAATATGTTTTGCTATTAGCGTTGTGTTTTATAACGTTTTGCAAAAAAAGGTTACTTGCTAAGTCTCTTAGTTCTGTTGACGAGAATAGCGAGGGCTGCACCGCCGAGCTGGCGGCCCGAAACTGAAACAACTCTTTAAATTGAGGGTTCTTAGCAGCGCGCTCAAGTCCCTGGGATTCGGTCATGATGACCGTACTCATACCTTTACCAAAAGGGTATGTTTCGGGTTCCGAAGGAGGATTTTTTGCCTTGTCAGATACGATGAGAATAACTTTTTTCCCGTCAAAACCAATAGCTACCACTTCAGATACGGAAAGAGCAGGGATTTCAGGACTGTCTTTCTTACCGACATGGGTACCTGCCACACTAACAACGCCGGGCTCTTTAAAAGATATATGGTAGCCCTTCTGTTTCCCAAGTGATATGCCGACAGACATAGAATCCCAGCTAATGCGGACAGGTTCATAGTCTTCGCCCTGCGGAGCAAACTCAAGAAATTCCCTGCGTGAACCCGGATATTTTTCAGCTAAAAATTTTCCCAGCTCTTCAGGGGTCAGCGTGACAAACTGCAGCGGCGAGCCGGCGGTTTGTTTCCTCTCATTAAGCAAAGTTGTAGTTTCAGTAATCTTAGCATCCAACTTTTTCGCTTCTTTAGCTAAACTTTCTTCTCGTATGGAATCTCCCATTACTATTGCCTCAGTGATATCAGCGATAAGAGCCATTTGTTTAATACGTAAATCAGTTAACAAGGAATTTAATTCGCTGTTTTCAATTACAATACTAGCGTCGGGCTGATCTTCTTTTATTTCTAGTTCTTTGATTTTCTTCCGAATATCTCTTTTAAATGCATAATTAAAATCTTCATCGTTTAATTGAATTAGGAGTCTTAATAATTCTAAACCTCCTAGCTCATTTGAGACATAAACAATGAATTTCTTAAAATAATAGTGAGTTTTTTCAAATTCCTTATGTACTCTTTCTGATTTCAGAATGAAGCTTTTACCATCAATAACCGGATCCTCTTTCGTAACAATATTAACAAGGAACTTAGTGCGTATTTCTGCTGTGCCACTACCAAGAACCGCTAGGTCTCTAAGAAGTTCAAGATACTCTTTCGCTTCATCAATACTAAATGGCGAAGCAGCCTTTTCAGGTTGCACGATTTCTTGCCTGTTGCGTGTTGCCTGTTGCGTGTTGCCTAATTCTGTCGGCGAGCCGGCGGCGCCTAGAGCTTCTTCTAGGGCCTTTCCTAATATTCTAAAATTCTGCTCAAAGATGCCTATCTGATTATCTCCACCCACCCAACCAATAAATAGACTATCAAGAAGGTCTTCCATATCATCTCTAATTACTTGCTCCGCGACATCTCCTTCTGATATTTCCTCCTGTATGACCTGGCTAACAACTGCTCTCAGGCTATCTCTACCGGCTCCTGGTTCATATCTCTTACTCACCTTAACCAACATGCCGAAAATGCGCTTAATATATGGTATTGAAAACGCTGAATAAGCTTTATTACTAAACAACCTCTCCCTTTCCCATGGCCGTTTAGATCCAAGATTAGGGTTATATTTATCGATAATGTCTGTAAACCGAGATCGAAGTTCCTCGATAAATTGAAGAATGTCTCCTTTATTCTTGTCATCTCTAATAGGGGCCGTTATCGGCGAGCCGGCGCTGGGCGGCGAACTGACAAGTTCTTTATTAAGAGCACTACCTCCTAACTCATACACTGTTTTAGTATTAGGCCGAACTCCTGTACGAGCCTCAATGCCATCAAGCCCCATTACTACCGTAGTTATGCCCCCGCTAAAATAACTCCTGATTACCTGTCCTGTGGGAGTATAGACCGGCTCTTTGAGGTTGTATTCGCCTTCTTTGAAAGATTTCTGGTATTCTTTAAAATAAGTAGTTTTTAACCAGGGTTCTTTGGAGGTAAGGCCGGTTAAATCTAAAGTATTAATGCGCGAGGCATAGCCGCCGGTTTGGCCGGCGAATTTATTCTTGAACCAACGGGAAAGAATAAGCGAATAATAAACCTGCCTGATATTAGCATAACGCTTGGATGAATTGACTTCTTTGGTTAGTTTAGGAATAATTAATTCCCGGATTAATTCTGAGGAGTATTCATTCAAGACCTTAAGCCGCGGGTCAGAAAAATTATACTGGCTAGAATCCTTCAAATAATCCTGTTCAAGCATTACTTTTAAAGTTGCCTTATAGATATAGGCGCTTGAGTCGGTTTCATGGATGATTATCTCAGCCGGAACAATCCAGGGACGGGTTAAGGTAGGAATGGTGATATTCTCATAGCCATAGATTTCTTCTGCCTTCTTATAGAGTTTATTCCAGTATTCTCTTCCTTCAGGAGTCTCAGGTGAGGTAAGCTTGGCAGTGTCTTTTTTTAGCTGCAGGTCTGTCTCAAGCATAATCCTGCCCACATCGGTCTGGACTAAATAATTATCAATTATCTGGTCTTGGCTATCCGGCCTTAAATTCACCCAGAAGCTTTCGTTGCGTAAAGTCAGGCCTACCAGAAAGTAATTCAGTAATTCCTTCGAGGAATTCTCTAATTCGCCAGTTGCTGGATTCTTGAGGTCGCCCTTATCTATCAAAATCTTAAAATTATGACTATTTATATCATAGTTAAAATAACGCAGGTGCATCGGACGGAATTTATCAATGGTCATAGACGATTGCATCCTGGCAAGGTAGCCGGATAAATTAAGCTCAAGCGCTCCTTGAGCGAAACCAGCCTGCTGGAATATGAAACTAAAGGTTAAAGCCAAATATACAATTTTATGCCCAAGTCTTCTCTTTCGCTGCATTTTAGCCTCCTATAAAATAAAAAGCCGGATTGACCCCTTTAGTCAATCCGGGCTAATAACCGTGGCGATCCTGCATCCTCTTGCAGGACTACCGGATTATTCTCTTAATTTTGTAAAAGTATAACATATGCAAGGCCAGGTGTCAAGGTGATTTTCTAATTGAAATATTCGCATTTTTCGTTATAATGAATTGCTAAATATAGAGGTAAGTCATGCTTAAGAAACTAAGGCGCAAAAAGACGGCAAAATGGATTTGGATAATCTTGGCTATATTAATCCTACCGGCGTTTATTCTCTGGGGCTCAGGTAGCATGATTCGCAGTAGACAGGAGACTACCTACGCCGGACAGATATTCGGCCGAAAGATAGGCTTTCAGGAATACCAGGAGGCCTTAAATGCCGTAAAAAGCCAGATGATTATGCAATTCGGAGACAATCTCTCCGAAATCCAAAAATACATTAACTTAGAAGCCCAGTCCTGGGATAGGTTGATATTGCTGTATGAAGCTAAGAAAAAAGGAATTAAGGTAAGCGATAAGGAAGTTATCGAGGCAATTGAAAATTACCCCTTTCTTAAAGACAAGAAAGGTCAGTTTGATAATCGGGTTTACGCCGAGATGCTGCGCTATGTTTTTCGCACCCAGCCCCGCATATTTGAAGAACAGACGCGACAGAACCTCACGCTCAAAAAACTATTTGAAGAAACCACCAAGAACATCAAGGTAGACGAGCGGGAAATTAAAGAGGAGTACCGTAAGACGAATGAAGAAATAAGCCTCTATTATATAGCCGGCTTATACTCTGATTTTGCCAAAAGCCTTATGCCTTCCGAAGAAGATTTAAAAGATTATTTCGCCAAGAACTCCTTAGAGTTCAAACAGCCCCTTTCTTTTAACCTGCAATATTTCGCTTTAGCTTTAGATGAGAAAGACAAAAATTCAACCGAGGACAAGATGAAAAAGATATTCTTGCGCCTAAATAAAAAAGAGGAATTTAGTAAGGTCGCTAAAGAATTCGGCTTAGAAGCGAAAGAAACGGGTTTATTCGCCCAAAATGAATCTATACCCGGAATCGGAGATTCGCCGCAAATCTTAAACTTGGTCTCAAAATTAAAAGTCGGGGAATTCTCACCACCCATCAGTATGGATAAATATTACTATATATTAAGATTAAAAGAAAGAAAGGAACCTTATATACCTGATTTTCAAACCGTAAAGGATAGGACAAAGGAAAAATTCATACAGGATAAATCTAAGAGTATAGCGAAAGAGAAAACTGAGGGGTGTCTTAAAGTATTGAAAGAGGCATACCGGATTAACCCTAAGGCAGTAGATTTGAATAAAGCGGCTCAGGAATTCGGTTTGAAGCCAGATTTAACAGCTTCATTTAAATACGCCGGTTATTTGGAGGGTATTGGGGGCTCATCTAAGTTATGGGATGCTGCGCAAAAATTGAAGGAAGATGAGTTTAGCGAAGTTATCGATATGCCGGGCGGGTTTTATATTATTAAACTAAAATCAAGGACGCCAATGAATGAGCAGAAATTCGCAAAGGAAAAGGCTGAGTTTAGCCAAAGGGTATTGTTACAGAAAAGGCAAGATTATTTCGAAAAATTTTTCGGGGAATTAAAAATAAAAGCACAGTTATTTTAAAGGATTAGCTTACCTTAATCGCACTAACAGGACACTGCTCCGCTATCTCTTGCAGATTATGCATACCGCAGACTCCTGCCTTGACATGGGCAATGCCATCGCCCTGAACCTCAAATACCTCCGGACAGGACTGCTCGCATAAACCGCAACCTACGCAGGTCGCGGCATCCACGCTTACCTTGGCCATCCTTTACCTCCATTAACATAGCTGTGTATCAAAGTATCAATGTATCAGGGTGTCAAAGAAAAACTTTGATACTTTGACACCTTGACGCTTTGATACATTCAAAGTTATCTCTCCAACAGGTTCTCGAACATCTCCTCGTGGTCAACTTCTTCCGATAATATATGAGTGACCAGTTGGTAAGTTACATTATCCTTACCCAAAGTCTTCTTGGCAATTTTATTATAAACTTCAATTGCCCCTGCCTCAGCTTCGGTGACGATGCGAATTATCCTATTGATATCGGCGGTATTTTTAGGTGGCATCAAATATGGTTGATTGGCGTTCTTTTCTAGATCCATAGGATTAGCAATAGGCAGGCCACCCAATTTAATAATTAAATCCGCTACTTCTGTAGCATGTTCCAATTCATCTTTAGCAATTTTATTCAAAAACTCCTGGATGTCTTCGTAAGCGCGACCAGAAACAATCTGGGCCATATACCAATAAAGATAAAACGCCAGCCACTCATCCGCATAAGCCTTGTTCAAATCCTTGACTAAATCCTTAAGGCTTAACTCCACAATCGCTCTTGCTTGTTTTCCCATCCTACACCTCCTTTGCTTGGTTTTCCTTACCTTGTACTCTCAGGTTATACTTTTGGATATTGTTATCAGCAATATCCTGGATCATCTTTATGGCTTCGGGATTATTCAACAAATGCTTGAATCTTCCTTGAATCTTGAGATACTCTTCAACGGGCTTGGGCTCAATCTGTCTACAGGAAACCAGCACGCCATTCTCGTATTCAATTATAGGATATAAGCCTGTTTCTACTGCTAATCTATCCACCTGATTGGTCAATGCGGTTTCATGGCGCCAACCCAAAGGACAAGGCACATGTATCTGAATATATTTTGGTCCTTTAATGGATATTGCTTTCTTCACCTTGCGTTGCAAATCCTGAGGATATGCCACCGAACAAGTCGCCACATAAGGTATACCGTGGGCAAGGCAAATCTCAGGCATGGGTTTTTTCGGACGAATATTTCCCAATGATTTTGCGCCCACAGGACTGGTCGTAGTATTAGTATTAAAAGGAGTTAGGCCACTGCGCTGCACACCTGTATTCATATAAGCCTCATTATCATAACAGACATATAAAATATCATGTCCCCTCTCAAGCATGCCAGACAAGGCCTGTAACCCAATATCAGCGGTGCCGCCATCACCTCCCTGGGCAATAACATTAATGGTATCTTTCTTACCTAAATATATAAGGGCTGCTTCTATACCTGAGGCAACAGCTGCGGCATTTTCAAACAAAGAATGTATCCAGGGGACATTCCAGGCGGACTCTGGATATCTGGTTGAAAATACCTCAAGGCAACCCGTATTATTTGTCACAATAGTATTGCTGCCTGCCGCCTCGATGACTAAGCGTGCAGCGATGGCTTGACCGCAACCTGCACAGGCAGTATGCCCGGGTTTAAACAAAGGTCTATTCTCCATATTCCTCTTTAAGTAATTCCGGCTTTAAATCAATAAATTCTAAGCTCACTTCTCTCTGGGTTAATTTCCTAAACACTTCTCTTATTGATTCCAGGGTTATATCCCGTCCACCTAAACCAGCGACAAAACTGCTAATTACCTTAGGGGCTTTCTTCTTACCAAAGAAGGCGGCTTTTATCTCCACGGCTAATGGCGCGAAAGCACCTAAGGATACAGCCTTATCCAAAACCGCAATCTTTGAGACATCCTTTAATACATCGCACACCCTTGAATAAGGAAATGGCCGATAAGAGATAATCTTTAATAGTCCGACTTTCTTACCTTTGGCCCTTAATTCATCGACAACTTCCTTAATTGTGCCGCATACTGAACCCATAGCCACAATGACCTTTTCCGCGTCCTTGGTATAATACTCCTCAACCAGTCCATCTTTATAATCTCGACCAAAGATACTACGGAATTCCTCGTTCACCTTAGGAATAAATTTTAAAACATCCTTCAAGGTCTCTTGAATCGCATAACGCGTCTCCATATAATAATCGGGATCGGCCAATAGACCCATGGTGACTGGCTCAGCAGGGTCAAGTTTATACAGAGGTTTGTAAGGCGGTAAAAATTTATCTACATTTTCCGAATCAGGAATATCCACTGTCTCCATGCCATGGGTTAAGATAAAGCCATCCATACAAACCATGACCGGCAGCATTATGGATTTATCTTCGCTTATGCGATAAGCCATAAAATGAAAATCAGCCACCTCTTGATTATTCTCCGCGTATAATTGTATCCAGCCGCTATCGCGCAAAGATACAGAATCCTGCTGGTCATTCCAGATATTTATCGGCGCTGAGAGCGAGCGGTTGGCACAGGTCAAAACTAATGGCAGGCGAAGACCCGCAATATTAAAAAGCACTTCCGACATATAAATTAAACCCTGAGAGCTGGTGGCGGTAAAAGCCCGCACGCCTGTGGCTACAGCACCCAAGACCACTGAAGCTGCAGAATGCTCGCTTTCCACATTCACGAACTGGGCATTCAATTCGCCGTCAGCCACCATCTGGGCTAATTCTTCGACAATGTGTGTCTGAGGAGTTATGGGATAGGCCGAAATAACCCCTGGCTTACACAATTTTACTGCCTCAGCCACTGCCCGCGAGCCTTCTAAAAATTCTCTCACCCCGCTCTTCCTTTCTTATTCACTCCCCGCTCTTTCCTGTTATTATTTGTTTTAATATTTTTAGGAAGGGCGGGGCTCACTTCTTTTCTCCTCCAGATTGCTCTTCCATCATAACAATATCGCTTTTAGGACAAATCCGGGCACACAGACCGCAGCCCTTGCAATAATTATAATCCGTATTATAAGTATTCTTTTCTTCTCCCTGGATGCAACCTTCAGGACAAATTAAAAGGCACATCTTGCAACCAATGCAATTTTTCTGCAAGAATTTGGGCCTTAATTGCACTCTCCAGCTTCCGGTTTTGTCACCCTTAGCCTTGTAGGGCTTTACTATCAATGGTCCAAACATAGTATCCTTTTTAAATATTCTTTTTTATAAATTCAAAACCCTGCTGAATAGCCTGGATATTTCCTTCTTGAGCTTTACCGGTGAATCTTCCTTTAACTACCTCTAATAAAGTATCTAAATTCAGTTCACCTGTAGCAGCAGCAAATGCGCCAATTAAAGTGGTATTGCCCAAAGGCCGACCAATGGTCTTTAAGGCAATATCATTGGCGGGAACAAGAAAAACTTTTTGTTTTGCCTTTACCTTAGGGATAGCCTCTGTTTCTTTCGCATTAATAATCACCACCCCATCATCTTTAAGACCAGAGAAACAATTGAAGCCGCGCATAAGCGTGGGGTCCACAATAATTACATAATCCGGTTCATAAATTTGGCTTCTCAAGCGTACGGGTTTAGAGTCTACGCGCACAAAGGCATTCATGGGTGCGCCCATTCTTGCGGCACCAAAATTCGGAAAGGCATAAGGGTACATTCCTTTTAAGAAATAGGCATAACCTAATAAGCTTGCCGTGGTAATTGCGCCTTGACCTGCGCGGGCATGAATGCGTATCTCCTTCATAATCTATATTTCTCCTAATTAAATGGATAAAAGCAGATGTCTATGATATAACTTTTAAATTAAATTGTCAAATATTTATTTTTGGTCTCTGAAAAGCCCTCAAAGACAATATCAGAGACCTCTGATTGTCATCAGATTTTTGAAAGATTACACAGATTCTCTCATCGAAGATTTAATCTGCGTAATCTGTTTTTTAATCGGTGTAATCATAAAAATAGACTTTTTTAGAGCTCTTTTATTTTTTAGAATAATTTTTGAAAAATAAAGGCGGTCTCGGAAAGGAGTTTGATTATCCTCTCTGCAGTATCTACATCAAGGGTGCCCAAACCGCAACTTGGGCTGATGAGAAGATTCTCTAACAACAAATCCTTATTCAGGCCTTTACTTACTAGAATGTTGATGCCGTTTTCAATATTATGGCTTAACATGAGGGCATTTTCTTTTCCCGTAAACTCCTGGGTCGGCACAATGCCCCAACACAGAATTCCTCCGCGATTCAAAAACCACTTTAGTTGTTTAGGATAAAGCAAAAGCTTTTCTAAATAAGCAAAAGCATCAAAGCTAATTAT
>Ga0315294_10000873_pt1 | contig 32805 bp, 35 predicted proteins | sample YL17G13_40_MG_FD_203626 | JGI IMG/M metagenome (GOLD analysis project Ga0315294, IMG submission 203626) | Sediment microbial communities from Yellowstone Lake, YNP, Wyoming, USA - YL17G13_40 | ecosystem: Environmental > Aquatic > Freshwater > Lake > Sediment | place: USA: Wyoming | collected...
AGCTCATGACCAGTCGGCAGAAGGGCACTATTCAGCAGGTTTACATGAGTATGGCTGCGGACAGAGTCATAGTTGATCGGGTTCCAGCCGGGAATATTGCGGCGCTTTCTGGTTTGCCTTCGATCCATGTGGGTGAGACCGTGGCTGAAGAGGGTTCGGACACGCGGTCGTTTGAAGGATTGAAGTATGTTTCTGACCCGGTGGTTACGGTGGCAGTTGAGCCTGCCGACGTGAAGGATTTGCCGCTGTTTGACAAGGTCATGCACAAGTTGACGACTGAAGACCCGAACTTGCACTTCCTGATCAACAAGGAAAGCGGCGAGTATCTGCTGAGCGGCATGGGTGAGCTTCACTTGGAAATCACCGCTTACCGCATGCAGGAGGCAGGCTTGAAGGTTAAGATTAGCAAGCCGATTGTGATTTACCGTGAGACGATCAGCCATGATTATAAGGGTCCGGCGACAATGGGCAAGAGCCCCAACAAGCACAATAAGCTGTGGGTGACGATGGAGAAGTTGCCTGAAGACATCATTGAGGCTCTAAGATCTGGAAAGATTTCTGAGAATCAGACGCGCGACGACAGAGCGAAGACAATGAAGGGTTTCGGCTGGGAAACTGACGATGCAAAGAACGTTGTTGCGATTGAAGGCAATAACATTCTTGTCAACAGGATCAAAGGCAGGCAGTACGTTGAAGAGATTATGGATCACGTCAAGTCAGGCTTCCGCGAGGCAGTGTTCACTTCGATCCTAGCGAAGGAGCCTGCGTACGGGTTGAAGATAAACTTGGAAGACGTGACGGTTCACGAAGACCCAGTGCACCGCGGCCCAGCGCAGATTTTGCCCATGACTTGGCGTCCGATCTGGTGTGCTTTCTTGCTCAGTGATCCGAAGCTTTTGGAGCCTTTGATCAGTTTTGAGTGTAAGGTTCCGAACGAGTTTGTGAGCAACGTCATTGCCATAGTGCAGAAACGGCGTGGCAAGATTTTGGACATGGTTAATGAAGAGGATATGATTATTGTTAAGGCTGAAATGCCCGTGTCAGAGTCTTTCGGGCTTGCCGACGAGTTGCGGTCTTCGACTCAGGGCAGAGCGTTCTGGGCGACGCAGTTCAGCAGGTGGGCTCCTGTTCCAGAGCAGATGCAGGCTGAAATAATAAAGCAGATACGTGAACGCAGGGGCTTGAGCGAACTGCCGCCGAGGGCGCAGGAGTTCTTCGAAGAAGCCTAGCAAAGCAGCCACAAACCTGCTTTTTCTACTCCCTTTTCTTCCCTGACCTTCCATGTCGAGAAAGATTAAATCTGAAGCTGATGATACTAGCTGACGGTTCGGTTTGGGCTGGTGTAGGATTCGTGATTGATCTTCGAATGCTTTACCTCGTGGTTCCGCTGGTTGTTGGCATATCGCTCGGCTATCTGTTTCGGGACAGAAGGAAGGTTGATCTTGGCAAGGTCTCTCTTGGAGTTATCGTTGTTTTGATTTTTTCGCTTGGTTTCGGGATTGGCTCGAACGGCGAGTTGCTGAGGTCGCTGCCTGAGGTTGGGTTGGACGCGGTTGTGATTTTGGTTTTTGCTCTCGGGTTCAGCGTGGTTCTTGTGTGGGCGGCTAGAAAGCTGGTGCGGTTGGAATGATTAAGTACATCGTTTCTGCTCTTGTGCTGGGGATTGGGGCAGGTTACTTGAACAGTAACTGGGGAAGCATTGGTGCTGGCTTTTGGGTTTCTGATTACGTGTTTAACGGTGCGCTGATCGTGTTGCTGTTCGTTATGGGCTTGGTGTTTGGGCTGGATAAGGAGTCGGTCAGCAAGATGCGGCGGATGGGATTGAAGATTCTGGTCATCCCAATCGCAGTTGCGCTGGGCAGTATTCTGGGCGGAACCGTGAGCGCGTTGGTTCTGGGTCTGGACGTTGTTAAAACGATGACGGTGACGGCTGGTTACGGATGGTACACGCTAGCCGGTCCTTTGGTGGGTCAGCTGTTCGGTGCGCAGTGGGGTGCTTTGGGGTTTGTGGTGAATTTTCTGAGAGAACTGTTCACGATAGTCACTATTTCGCTGACGGCTAGGATAGACAAGTATGCCCCGATAGCGTTGGGCGGAGCGACGACTATGGATACTACGTTGCCCGTGATTGTTCGCTACTGTGGTTCTGACTCGTTGATAGCGGCGTTCAGCAGCGGCTTCACACTGAGCATAATCGCACCATTCACGATAATTGCAGTTGCAGCCTTGAGATGATGTTTGGCTACGAGGCGCGTGCAGCATCATAGTGTCAATGAACAGGAAGTTCAATCTATATAAGTGGGTCTAGGCGCCCTGGAAAGCCAAGAAAACCTCTTGCCTAACAATGTTGCCCTGCATATTTGTATTCTAATAGAGGGGCCTACAACCGTTGCGCACACGCAAACACGCAATCAATTAGTTGGTGTGGTCGCCGGGATTAGAACCCAAATGGGTTCAGGTCTACTCGAACCTATCCAATATGAGCGCGACAAATCTGCAAGAACTGGTTGTTTTGGATTTATTTCCCAAAATACTCATCCAACCTCGCTTATTTTGGCGAAAAAGGGTTTTTGGTGGGGCCGTATAGGTTTAAACTTACGTTTAAGTCTTACAATTCAGCCTTGTGGAAAAAGTCCTGTGTACTTGTAGTATGGTTGGCTTAAGGTTTTTACGATCAATCAGCATTGCAGGCTCAACGGGAACCTTGCTCGTGTGAAAACATCATGTTTAAATTGAGGCAGACTCTAAAAACATTTTCTCAAGAGTTTTAGGGAAGGCTAATTGGTTTGGCAACAAGGAAGGAGCCTATTTGGATAGCGAGAGATTTTTCGAAGTGCAGCGGATGCCGCAAATGTGAGATTGCCTGTTCGCTTCATCATGAGAACAGGATCTGGCCGGAAGCATCAAGAGTGAGGGTTTTCATGTTGGTTCCAGGCGCAGATTTTCCGCATCTGTGTGCGCAATGTGAAGACTATCCATGTGTTGAAGCATGTCCGTTTAAGGCCTTGTCTATAAGCAGAAAAACTAGCGCTGTTTTGGTGAACGATGAGAAGTGCACTGGTTGCGGAAAATGCATAGAAGCATGTCCTGGAAGAATCCCACATATGCACCCAGCTGATAAGAAAATCGTAATCTGTGACCTATGCAATGGCAATCCGCAATGCGTGAAGGTCTGCCAAGAAGGGGGATGGAACGTCTTGAAAACCGTTACGAGAGGAGAACATCCGTACAGGCTTTACGCACGTAAGCCTGAGGAGCAGACCAGGAGTCTTGCGATTAAATTGTATGGAGAGAAGGCGGAGGAGTTCATTTGATATTGGGTTATGCTGGAAAATTCTTGGAGATTGGTCTTTCAGAAGGCGCTTTCAAAGACGTTACGTTTGACGATAAGTTGTTGAAGGATTACGTAGGGGGCAGGGGACTTGCAGCAAAAATCCTTTGCGACAGATTGATCAGCAAATGGGAGGAACTGGATCCTCTTGGCCCTGACAATGTTCTGCTTTTTCTGCCTGGACCGCTTACAGGGTTTTTCCCAGGCGGCAGAGTTTGCGTCTCAGGCAAGTCTCCCCAGAGTAATGGGGTTGTGGGCTCAACTGTTGGCGGCGAGTTCGGAGTTGAATTGCGCTGCGCCGGGTATGACGGCGTCATTGTTACGGGACAGGCTAAGAAGCCCGTCTACGTGTTCATTAAAGACTCGGATGTTGAGATCAGAGATGCAAGCCGCATTTGGGGTAAGGATGGCAAAGAAACGAACACGTTGCTTAACAAGGAATGTAGGCGACTGTTAAGTGAGCGTTACCCGCGTTATGGTGAGTGGAAGGAGCCTGCAAAATTGTACATTGGTCCCGCAGGCGAGAATAAGGTTCGAACCGCGGTAGTTATGGCTAAGTGGACGCATGCAGCAGGCTACGGCGGTTACGGAGCGGTTATGGGTTCGAAGAATCTTAAGGCGGTCGCCGTTAAGGGTACTGGCCCGTTGCCTGAGGTTGCCGACCTTGGAAAAGTCAGGCGGATGATTGACGCCGTAGATAAGAGTGCATATGAAAATGTGTTGTGGAGACGGTGGGGAACGGGCGGTGGCGGTTACTCGTTTGCTGCAAAGTCGAGTTCTGAGCCTATCAGAAATTGGCAGGAAGAGTGGCATGATGAGAAGGGTTATGGTGTTGACCAGTTTGAGAGCAGGCTCTGGGTGAAACAGAGTTGGAGTGACTTTGGCTGCGGAACGAATTGCATGAAGATAGCTCAGGTCAAGTCTGGCAAGTTCAAGGGGGCGATAACTGATAATCCTGATTACGAGATGGAAGCGTATCTGGGTCCCAACTTGGGCATTTTTGTGCCTGAAGAAAACGTGTTTATGGCTTCTTTGATCGATGATCTCGGGCTGTGCGGCATTCAGACAGGCAATGTTATGGGTTTTGCTGCTGAACTGTTCCAGAGGGGTATCTTGTCCAAGAATGATCTGGACGGCATAGAATTGAAATGGGGAGACACTGAAGCTTTCGCCAAGTTGGCAAAGAAAATCGCCTTGAGGGAAGGCGTTGGCAACTTATTGGCTGAAGGCACGTATCGGGCAGCGTTGAAGATAGGAAAGATGAAAGGCAAAGACGTGCTGCAGTATGCTGTTCAGAGTAAAGGCATCGGGATTGGTGCCCATGGCATTCGCAGCGGCAAAGACTTTTCGACCGACATAGGGTATGCGTGTTCAGTTCAATGTGGCGATCACACATCAATAACCGACTTGCCTGTGGACGGGGCTTTGGGTGAAGTATGGGCAGTGTTCAATGATTCAGCGATCTGCTGCAATTTCAGTGGTGGTTTTGGTTTGCCTAGGAATTTGAAGTTTGACTTTTACAATGCAGTCACGGGTCTAGAGTTGACGCGTCAAAAGTGGGGCAAAGGTGGCGGGTTAAAGACGTTGCAGATACAACGGGCATTATTGCTTTTAGGAGGACCAGATTTGAAGTGGAACCCGAAAGTTCATGACGATAACCCAAGCAGATTCTATGAGCCGTTGCCTTCGGGCCCGTATAAGGGGAAAGCTGCTGACAGAACCAGCGTGAGGGAGAGCGTACAGAAGTATTATCAGGAGGCTGGTTGGGACGAGAACGGAGTGCCGAAGTCGGAGACTCTTAAGAAGCTAGAATTGGGAGATGTTGATAAGGCTCTGAGGAAGCTGCGTAAATAGCCGATAGAGAGAAGCTGGGCAAAACTGCTTGTTCCGAATCTATTTCTCCAAATGCTCAACCAAGGTTGTTTATCTTTGCAAAAGGTGATTTTGGTGGGGCCGTATAGGTTTAAACTTACGTTTAAATCTTACAGCAGCAGCGAGGGCAATGCTTAAGATCCCTATAATTATCTTGGCTTAAGCAAGCTTTTTGTTATGGAATGCGGTTCATATTTCTATTGAAAGTAGATGATTATCTACGGATTTATTGTGATTTAAGTTCCAATTTATAGACCAATGCATAAACAAGTTGTGCTAATCTGCCCTGAATGTCAGGCTCGCATTGCTGTGAGTTCAAAGTTCTGTCCAAACTGTGGAGCCGATTTGAGGCCAAAGTAGTTTTCCAAGTGTATAGCGCGCGCCAGCCTGTTGCATAATTCAGACAAAAATAGATTTTGATAGGTTTAGCTTTTTTCGTGGTATGTATCTTGATTTTTTTGACAGGAAGATACTTGATGTTCTGACGAGGAAAGACGAGCCTCTTACGCTTGCTGAGTTGGTTAGGGATTCAGGGTTTGCACGTTCAACAGTCATCATCCATCTGGTGCGGCTTGGCTCTGGGGAGCTCATCCTGAAGGAGAAAAAGCCGGGTAAAGGCCGTGGAAGGCCCGAACTCCAGTACCGCCCCGCAGAAGCTCCTCAACCCAGAGCGACTCCTCAGTCCAGTGTCGTTGTTCTGGAGTTTTCGAGGCTCAAGAAGGCCTGCAGGCATGAGAAAGGCGGTTACTGCAAACTGGCAAGAGACAGATGCGTAACCCAAAACTGTAGGCTAATCATGAAACCGAATAAATCTATTAAAGTCCGAATTTAGCAATAAGCTAGCGCGTGCTAATGGTATTTTATGGTTACACTAATGGCATTGTCTTGTTTAATGTAGGTGGTTAGGTGGGGTTATGTGTTTACCTGTACACTTGTAGTATCTGGTCTACTCGAATATACCTGTTTTTAATGTTGTGTTGGGTGTTTGTGAGGTGTTCGTGTGGGGTTTGTTTCGTTCATGGAAATAGCCTGTATCAACCCTTTGGTAGTAGCGCGCTAAATTAAAAAGGTGACAAAACTTCTATATATGTTAAGTATCTAAGCTTGAACTAGCGGAGATCGAATATGAAACCTGAACATCATAAACCGATAAGGAAAGAAAAGCCCAAACGAAAAGGCAAGATTAGTAGATTCAAAAGTCGAACGCCTGCAGTGGCTCAAGAATGGAAACCCATTACTTCTCCACAATTGCGTGAAGCTTACTCTACTAAAATAGAATGGGCAAAGAAGCTAATTCCCAAATTAAAAGAAGAAGCAGAAGCGCCGGAAGAAAAAGAAGAGCGTAGATAAGCACACGCACAAATTCTGATGGGCGTGTTTTGGCTGTTCCCTCCAAAAAGAAGCATTTTTCAACCATAAAACCACACAAAAGAACCGCAAGAAACGAATGTCAAACAAGGCAAGTGTAGTAAATGATAAAAAAACTAAAATCTAAAGCGCGCGCTTGAAAACGGCAATAGACCACGCTATGCTGGAACCATGCCTCACTGTAAACGGTTAGGACGCGCGTTGCCTTGTCCCGAAATTATGTGTTGAAGTAGGTTGGTGAGACTGCATTGTCGGTTCTCCCAATGTTTTCTGCTGCTTCTCTTGTTAGGACTAGACTAAGTATGCTGTAGTGAGAATAAAGGCGCCAGACGTTGTAAGGACGCTGCCTCCAGCAATAAACAGTCCCCTTGATTATCTCTCTCATCTTGACGCGTGTGGGCCACTCATATCCAAAGAGTGTCATAAGCCCCCTTTGATCTCCGGGCGATCTCATCCAGCTTCTCACGCAATATAGGTTCCGATCTAATAAGGGATGCATCCTTGTATATAGTGTTTTTAAGGAGGATGTTTGACTATCAACACGCTTATTAATAGCGCTATAGACTTGACCTAAGAGCGCAAATTTTGGAGCACAACGCTATGAGCGAAGAGGAAGAAGAAGAGGAAGAGGAACTAGAGGAAGAAGGAGAGTAACAGTAATACCCTGTTTTTTAATCTTAAAACCTTTGAAGGAGGTGACAGACAAATGGCTAAGTGTCCGACCTGTGGAAAAGAAGTTGAAACGCCGATAAAGGAGTGGAATATGGGCAGGAACAAAAAGATACATGTTAAGCAGTACGAGTGTTGCGGGAAAAAGTTCCGTGAATATGGAAAGAAGGTTTAGGAGCTGTGTATGCTTTTCAGGAGTATCTCCTTCAACTCTACCAAAAGTTTTGAGCGCGCCAGCCTGTTGCTAAATTCGGACAAAAATGGATTTTAATTGGTGTCGGCTTTTTCTCGGCACGTATTTAGATGTTCTTGACGGAAAGATGGTTGATGTTCTGACCGAATAAAATCTATTAAAATCTGAATTTAGCAACGTCCTAGCGCGCGCGAAGAGTAGAAGTTGACAAACAATATCTGACTCAAAAGACAAATAGTCGTTCTGCTGGATGCAACTTTGGGGGTTGTGCATGGTCAAATATGAGCACCGAAGCAAGACGTCAAAACCTTTTGTGAGTTTTTGGGAATCGCTTACAAGCAAGCAAGGAGCAAGAGCGAGGGCACACTATGTCTTGGAATCCATAAAGGAATATCGCAAGCAGGCGAAGAAGATACTAGAGATAGGGTGTGGAATTGGAATGGTCTTGGTCAATCTTCCAGAGAGGTATGCTGTCTATGGTTTGGACATTGAAAGGGACTACATTGAGGTTTGCAGGAGGAGGATCCCAAGGGGCAGGTTCTTTGTTTCCAGCATGCACAACTTCAAGATTGATGAGAAATTCGATGTCATATTCTCTGCTAACGATGCAATCAACTTTCTGAAAGACTTTGACCAGTGGAAATCAACGTTCAAAGCAGTGAATGAGCATCTCAACAGGGATGGGCTGTTCATTTTTGATGTTTATACTCCAAAAATGCTGAGAGATACGCTTCATTGGCTGGAAAAATACAATAGGTCTACTTCATCAGTTAAGGAGTTCCCAAAGGGATACTACTATGACAAAGAGATGGTGAAGGGCAATACACTGACTTGGGATTCTAGAATCTTTGAAAGACTCCCAAATGGACTTTACCAACTCAACAAGTACAGATTCAAAGAAACTATTTACCCAGTTGCCAAAATGAAGTCAGCTCTCTCTGAACATTTTGAGATCCTTGAAGCCAATCTGAGAGAAGAGGGTAGAAAAATACTGTTTGTCTGCAGAAAGAGATGACCTGTCTCCAGAATGTTTGACTTCAGAAATAGAAATGGGCTATTCTGAGATTAGGCATGTCTCTGGCAAAATGCTATAATGCAAACTAGACCTAGTAAGTGAAGGTCAAATAAGGAAAAGGAAGATGGTTGACATGACTTGTTGCAGTGATGTTCACAAGCAGTTTGACAAGTTTGCTAATGGGAAAGTGCAGGCTGGGGAACTTCCCAATTGGATGCATGTTAGTGGCAAGGTAGCATGGTATGTTTTTCAGGGACCTTACAGTGAACTAAGCTCTAAGGGTTTCAGCGCGCGCGCCACTCCTTCCAGACAACACAAAACCGTACAAGAGAGTATGAAGTCGCTGCAATCGTTTACCGTGCGCTTCAGCATTCTTCTCTCTTCCAAATGTTGTACGGACACTGTCTCCAACAGTACGTGCTCGCCTTGTAAATACAACCCTGGCATTCGAGCCTGTCAAACCGTCTACGCCTGCTCATAAACAGACTCTCTCAACACTCTTATGAAACGCCTTCCTCATTAACTCTTGGACCGCCCAGCCTATCATGCCAGGATGAAACGGATTCGCAGCCTAGCACACTAACGAACCCATGGCCAAGCGCGCGCATAGAATGCAGAGGCAAGGTCGGCTTCTTCACAGTCAAATATCGAGAGACAATAGATAAGATCAAGCTTGTTAAGGCCGTTCGTTTCGGAAAACGCAAGAAAGCAAGAGAAAGAAGCTTGCAATGGCACAAAGAATATTATGAGCATGAAACATCATGAAAGACGAGCCACAGCTCTGTCCTAGTTGTCCGCTCAGGGTGTTGCTTCCAAACATCAAACGTGAAAGCTGGACCCAAGAGAAGGAAAAGCCTTCAGCCGTGCAGTTGTGCCGGCGCCTACGCGCAGAAGCCAAGAAATACCATACCTTAAGCTGTCCATACTACAAAAACGAGTCACTCGTGGCCTTCATGTCTGACAAGGCGAAGACCACTTGGATTCATAGGGCGATTGTGAACGCGCCCCAGCGTGTTTTAGGCCTTCGCTTCTGACTGCATGCACTAGATTCTAGTGCGTGTGCTTCCTGCCTGTGTTGTTAGTCTAGACCAATTCTCTAGATTAGCCTTCACAAGGGGCTTGATTGTGGTTGAACCACAATAAACCACAATATTGTGAAGTCGTTTTTTCTTATAGTGAATGATTGTAAAACCGTATTGTGCGATTGTGAGTTTTTTCCGTGAACTAGTGTATGAAGTGTTCGGAGCCGTATCTCATTTGCAGGAGAGTTTGAGGTTGCCAGTTAGAATCAGCCACATGAACTCAGTCACTTCCTCGCGACAGGAGAATCCATTACATCCAGTAGACTGGCGTCTGCGCGTGTGACGCTCACAACCATCATTCTATAAGGTTATAACGGGCTTAAGTCTCCTGAGTCGTTTTTCAAAACCTTCTCACCTCAGGAAGCGAATCAAAAAAGGGAAAGTGGAGCGATTCTAGTTGTACGCATTCAGTTCTAGAGTGGTGCGGTCGCCGGGATTTGAACCCGGGATCACAAGCTTGGAGGGCTTGTGTCCTAAACCAGTCTAGACCACGACCGCCCCTCACGCCCAGACGCACTACAATAGCATGGGTGGGCTAGATAAAAATTCTCTCTGACTTTTTCTACTGAGACGGCTTCTCGTCAGGCTTAAACAAGCGCTTCTCATGCTTCGTCTTAGGCCTGAAACTGCCACGATACACTGGCATGGAAGTCCTCTGTCTTTCCAGATTCTTGATTCGAGCATAGAGCTTCGACACCTTCGTCTTCGACGGCGTCCTAGGCTTAGGAATACGAACACGAACAGGAGTGAAAGGCTTCTCAATCTCGCTCCGCGAAGCTCTTCTCCTTCTGGAACCCGTGGGCTGCAGCTCCTTGACCTTTCTGAAGACCACATGCCCCTCTTTCAGGTTCACCTCCTCAACATTCCAACCTGCGTCCAGCCAAGCCTTAGCATGAACGTTCGTGGGCAGATTGCTCCACCAGCCTTCAGTCTTGTACGCTTCCATCGGCAGATTGTCCCCGACAATTCCGTCCATCCTTGCGAAACTCAGCTTAACACTATTCGTAAAGGAGCCTCTGAACTTCAGATAACCATTCAGCCCAGCATACTTGGAAACAATCCTCGGCGAGACCGTCCTCCGAGCGCAGTTAAGACACAACAACCTTGTCGGATCACCCGTGGAAACGTCGGGAACCATACAATCCCTGCAGTACAAGCGCCCACACCTGTAACATCGCCTAAGAAGCCTGTAAGAAAGCACCCTCTTGCACAGCCCGCACTCGTCCTTGAACGGCATCCCAGACCACTTAGCAAGGAAAACACTATTCGAAACCAGTAATAAAACTTATACAACACTTGCCACGTGGTTAAACATGTTGATGAAATGCTTTTCAGCGAATACCTCCACGAAAAAGCAGAAGAATCAAGACACAACGAAACCGTCGGCTACTTCATAACCACCATAGGCTCAATATTCTTCGTCGGAGGCCAGACCATAACCCTCACAAAAGGCGAGAACCCAGAATGGTTCCTAATAATCCCATACAACCTCGCACCCCAACCATACAACCTCCTAGGCCTGTCCGCGACTGTCTTCGGCTTCGTACTGCTCTGTCTCGGAATAGCCTTAAGCATCTACTACGCCAGAGAAAGAACATGGTACATGAAGCAGCTGCACAAGGCACACTCGACAGAAGAGAAAGAATTGATCAGAAAAGAAAGAGAAGACATTATCGGAAACCGACACCGGAAATAGAAGGGAAAAAGATTAGCCTTTTACCACGGCTATAGGAACAAACCTTGCCACCTTCGTGGCTATGCCCACCTTGTCACTGACATCTACAACAACATCCACATTCTTGTACGCCTGGTCAGCCTCTTCCGCTAAGACTATGGCACTCGCTGCTCTGACGTAGATTCCGCGCTGCTCCAAAGCCTTCTTAATGTCGCCACCCCGATAGTTTCTCTTCGCCGCACTCCTGCTCATCATCCTCCCCGCGCCATGAGCCGTGGAACCGAAACTGACTTCCATCGCCTTCTCAGTGCCCACCAAAAGCCAAGAACTCGTCCCCATACTCCCCGGGATAAGCACAGGCTGACCAGCACCGCTGTAATCAGGAGGAAGCTCCGGGTTTCCAGCTGGAAACGCCCGCGTCGCACCTTTCCTGTGAACCCACACCTTCTTCCTCTGCCCTCCATCAACCTTGTGCTCCTCAATCTTCGCAATGTTGTGAGCAACGTCATAAACAAGCTTCAACCCAAACCTCTCAGCGTCTTCCTTGAAAACCTGCTGAAAACTCTGTCTCACCCAATGCATAATCGTCTGACGATTCACAAACGCATAATTGACCGCGCAAGCCATCGCCTGATAATAGTCCTCTGCCTCCTGACTCTTCCCAGGCGCACATGCAAGTTCACGATCAGGCAGAACAATCTTGTACCGCTGAACAGCACGTTCCATAACCCGCAGGTAGTCTGAACAAACCTGATGGCCGAAACCGCGACTGCCACAATGAATCATGACAGTAACCTGCCCCTCATGGTCAATCCCGAAAGTCTTGGCCGCCTTTGAATCGCAGATTTTGTCCACTTTCTGAATCTCCAAGAAATGGTTTCCAGAACCCAAGGTGCCAATCTGTGTCAGCCCCCGATTCTTCGCCGTTGCCGAAACCTTATCGGGATTCGCGTTCTTCATGCAACCCAGCTCTTCACAGTGCTCCGCGTCCTCAGGCCAACCTAATCCTTGGTCGATAACATTTCGAACGCCTTCCGTGACCAGCCTGTCCAAGTCGTGAACAGTCACTTTGAAGTCTTTCCGACGACTCCCAAGCCCGGACGGAACATTGTCAAAGATGACGTTTGTCAGTTGCACAAGCTTAGGCCTTATGTCCTTCTCGGAAAGATTCGTGGTAAGCAAACGAACCCCACAGTTTATGTCGTAGCCAACCCCGCCGGGGCTGATCACGCCCTCATTATAGTCTGTTGCTGCCACTCCGCCTATTGGAAAACCATAACCCTCATGCCCATCTGGCAAGGTTATCGAGTACTTGTAGATACCTGGCAAACATGCAACGTTCGCGCATTGTTGAAGCGTCCGATCACTCTGCATCTTGCTCAACAGGTCCTTGTCCGAGAAGACCATGCCTGGAACTCTCATGGCCTGCCTGTATTGGGGAATGCGCCATGCGTAATCGTTGACTTTTTCAAGCGGAACCTTCTCGGTAGGATGGCGACCCTCTTCCTCACCCATTTCTGACACCTAATCACAAGAGAAGATGAAGCGACAATATAAACGATTTTGGCGTCAAAACCAAAACAGTCTCATCATAAAGCCAGACCATATTTCTGAATGAAATCCACAACGCCCCGCAGGCTATGTGTGAGGACCGTATCACCCAGAATCGGATGAGCCTTAACGTACTCTAAGGCTTCTCGAACCGCCGCATCCCTTTCAAATATCTGCTTACTTATGGATTCAGTACCTTCGCCTTTGTCCAGCCCTTGCTTCGCAATCTCCGCCCACAGCTTAAGCTGCTGCACATACGTCTCCAGTTTTCCAGCAGCGTCAGACGCTCTGCCGAAATGACTGTAAAAGAGATTCACAGGCTTGAGGCTCAACAGCTTATCCAAAGAAGCCAAAGCAACATCTAGCCGAAACGGCGCAGGCGTCGTCGGCACAATCACATCTATCCCATTTAGATAGATGCCCGCAGCGTCCCCAGAGAAGATTCCTTGACTCGGCAGCTCGTAGTAGCTTTGATGATGCGAAGCATGCCCAAGCGTCTCCACAACCCTCAAGCTTACCCCTTCTCCAACGTCGAAAACCGCTCCGTCAGCCGCTGCCAGAATCCTGTCTTCGGGAACAGGCTCAGGTTCACCGTACAGTTCAGTTATGCTTCCGAGAACCATCTTTGACTGTTCCCAAAGCTTCTCAGGGTGAGCCAGATGAGCCGCGCCTCTGGGGTGAACTATGACCTTGGCGTTGGGCAGATGCTTCAACAAGGTTCCGACTCCTCCGGCGTGATCAAGGTGGATGTGGGAAACCGCAATGTAGACGACATCTTCAGGCTTCACGTTCAACTGTTTCAAGCCTGCAAGCAGGTTAGGCACAGAAGACGTTGGGCCCGTTTCAACCATTGCCACTCGCTCACCTTTCAAAACGTAGCTTGCGATGAAGTTCTTGATCCCAGCAGTCTCAGCATCGATCAGATAGATGTGCTCCTCAAGCTTTGCTACAGACGTTTCTACAACCCGCCGCAGATGTTGGTTGGAATCAGAGTGGTAACTAACTGCTTTAAGCGTTTTCATCACGAACGTTTTAAGCGAATCACGGCACAGCCTTATCTGTGAACGCCATACGACTCAGAACCATCCGGGAATCGACGTTAGAAGAAGTGGAAGAAAGAATCAAGCCGCTGGAAAAAGAGTTCGGCATGAACTCTGAAAAGTTCGAGGAGCTTCTCCTCAAGCAAAAACTCGACCCCAAATTCGTGAAGGCCGATTTTGAATGGGATGAGCTTGTGGACAGCTACAAAGGATACATTGAAGACGGCGAACTCGACTACACCGCTGAGGAGACGAGGGACTTTAGGCCAGAACAAACGGCCATGCTGACAGCGAAAAGACTGGAACTTCTGTATCGGCTTGCCGTTCTGAGGGTTGAGTCAATAAACGACTTGGCACAAAAAGTGAAGAGAAACGTGAAAAACGTCTACCAAGACCTAGAAGTGTTGAAGCGATTCGGCTTCGTCAAACTGAACAAACGAAGAGGAAGGGCTCTGACCCCAGAAACCCTCGTGAAAGAAATAACATTCCTGATTCGGTGAACAGATAAGGCAATCACTTATATGTCAAGAATGAATTTCAACGTGACTCTATCCGGGTCCTTGACTATTTCCATACGATGATAAGTAACAGCTTTCACGCCGACTTTCTGCAGATGCTTCGAGGGATCAAATTTTTCTCCCCAGATTCTAGCCTGAAGCCTAAAACCCTCCGAGGTCTTGTCCAATCCTAGGATCTTGAACTTGGAAAAAAGCATCCTGTTGACCTCTGATTTCACGAGCAACGCCTCAAGCCAGCTGTAGAGCAGAGCGTATTCATCTTCTGCAGCAACCTCCACACGATCTTCCACTGCAGGATTGACTTTTGCCACGTTCGTCATGACGTCAAACATTGCAACAGCCGCACTTTCAAAAGCCTCAGCCAAATCTTTCCCATATGCAGCAACGTAAGCGTCTGCCGTGTGCTCAAGAAATTCGAATCTCTTCTTTCGACCCATCTCTTCAGCCTCTAAACTACTGAAGGCTTTCGTTTTAAAACAGTTTTCCATCTCGTCAGAAGTGCAAAGTTTAATTGTGCATCCGCTTAATGCAGGTTATGCTCTGAGAGGACTTGAACTTCCTTGGCGCTGAAAACCATTTTGGGAGTTGTAACGGCATATTTCGCCACCTCGTTTGTGGTCCTCCTATGCGGATATCTGTTTCCAGCCCAAGACGAGTTCGTGAACTCTGTTCCAATACTTGTCTCCTTACTCTTGCTGATTCCAAGTTACGCATGGCACAGAAGCTACAGCAGGAAGGCAGAGCTTTCGAAGGAAACAGTGAAGAATGACAAAGGGGTCATGCTCATGTGGATTTTGGCGCTATTCGTCTTGGCCCTATCCGTCCGCGTTCCATCCGTGCTCTTGTATGGGATACCCCTTGAAAAGACTCCAGTGATTTTGCTCACAATCCTAGTGATAATAGTCATCGAGAAAACTGATGCTTCCGCCTTTGGCTTTACGACCAGAGGATTTGGGAAGTCACTGTTCTATGGATTGTCGTTCTTCGTGCTTTTCTACGCAGTGGCGCAGGTCATCTTTTGTGCATTGGCCTATGCTTTCACTAATCAGCTACTTGTCCAGTCTTACAACCCTACGCCTTTCCTGTCGACACTACCCTTCATGACACTCTGCGTGGGCATCAGCGAGGAAGGACTTTTCAGAGGATACATGCAAACCCACCTCGAAAAACTCTTCACCTCAAGAAAGGCTATTGTCATACAGGCACTCCTTTTCGGAGTCTGGCACTTTGTCTGGAACCTTTCACCTTTCGACCTGTTTGCCATGGCACAGTACGTCGGGTACACTTTCTTTGCAGGCCTGCTTTTTGGGTACTTCTACAGCAAAACAAAAAACCTGATCCCAGTGGTTTTTGCTCACGGACTATTGGACAGTCTTCCGCAGGGAATAGCGGAGAACAAGTCGGCCTTCGATGCAATAGGAACGCTTCCGTTTTCAATTCAAGCTCTGACGTTTGCCCTTCCTTATGTGGTAGCCACGATTTTGACGGTTTTCTTCATAAAGCACTTCGTGAAAAGAATCACTATCGACTAGTCTCTATTCTCGGTAAGCTCCAGCAGAGTCTCAACTGCTTTTGATATGAAAACGGTGCACTTTTCCTCAAACACGTCTCTTTCACGTGTCTCTTGCAACTGTTTGGGATCAGACAAGTCGTATCCGATGAGTTTTCTGCATAGAACACTGCCATTTTCCTCTTCAAAGCGTCTGAAGAGCTTCCGCGCAAGCTCATAAGTTTCGGTCCGTTTTTCCATGGACGGCTCATTGGTTCCGAACTTTATGCCTAAGGCCATCATTCCGCCGGTCAGCGCTCCACACACAGAGCCGCAGCGCCCCATACCGCCACCAAAAGCGGTTGCGATTTTGGGGATCAGATCGTTCTTGCCATTCCAATGTTCAAACATCGCCAGCAAAACGCTTTGAGCGCAATTATAGTTCTCCAGAAAGTATGCCACTGCCCTCTCGCATACAACCTTACTCTGGCTCATGGTCTCAGCAAACCCATTCTTAGAGAAGAGAAAACGCTAGTATTCTGGGATTTTCTGGACAGCGGCAATCGTCAGTTTCACGGCGTTTTCCGCGTCTTTCAGACTGAGCATCGATGTTGGGCTGTGAATGTAGCGCGTCGGTATTGATATGACACCACTTGGCACTCCTGAACGGGTCAGAGATATACGTGCAGCGTCTGTTGAACCAGGCAGACCTACTTCGAGCTGGTAGGGGATTTTCTTCTCTTTTGCCGCATCGACCAACAGCCTTAGAACCTTCGGGTGAACAATCAGTCCAGAGTCCGCAATCGTGAGCGATGGTCCCTTGTTCATTTTAACAGGAGCCTCAACTTCCTTAACGCCAGGCGTGTCGCCAGCAACTGTTACATCGATTGCAATGCCGAAGTCTGGGTCTATTCCAAAAGCCGATGTCATGGCTCCTCTCAAACCCACTTCCTCTTGGACCGTTCCAACCGCATATACCGTACATTTCGTTTTCTGCAATCCTTTCATTGCCTCAATCATGACGGCACACGCAACACGATTGTCGAAAGCCTTGCCTATGACGATGTCTTTTCCGATTCTGGCGAATTTTACGTCGAAACAAACAGTGTCGCCGATTCCCACGCCCATTTTCTCGGCTTCTTCTCGACTCTCAGCGCCGATGTCTATGAAAAGCTCATCCCAAGACAACACTCGCTTGCGCTCTTCCTCTTTCTGTATGTGTGGAGGCTTCGAGCCGATGATGCCGTGCAGAGGACCCTTCTCTGTGTAGACCATGACTTTTTGTGCTAGCAACAAGCGGTCGTCTATTCCGCCCATTTTTGCAAACTGCAAGAAGCCTTCCTTTGAAATGGTCTTGACAAGCAAGCCTATTTCGTCCATATGGGCTGCAAGCATGACCTTGGGTGCATTTTTTCCTCCTTTTTTGATGCCGATGACGTTTCCAAGCTTGTCCTCCACAATTTCATCGACGTATGGTTTCAGGAACTTCTTCATCAAGCTTCTGACTTCTTCTTCCCTGCCAGCGACACCGCAAGCATTAGAGAGTTTTTCCAGAGTCTCAATAAGCGTCATTTGAGTTTCCTCTCGAAGAATACTAAGAATCCATAGTCTTTTATTAAACAATTGTGGTAATAGAACCCGAATTCGACAACAGCCGTTGTGTTTTGCACTTTCAAGGTGAAGAGACACGATTGAACAAAGCTCTCAGAACGTTTCTCTCAAGGTCGCGAAAGCGACACACGCAGATAGAACCTTCTCCATCACGGAGTCGCCAGAGGTGACCACTTTACTTGTCGTTTGAAATCCAAGAACTGCGCGACATCATAAGGGTAATCGTTCTCCTAAGCCTCACCAAGGAAAGTCTCGTGGAGAAAATTCAGTTTAAACACCAAGTAGACAAATACTGTGCTGGATACGTTTGCGTAGAAATGCGCGATGTTGAAGAAACGTTGAAGGAAATGAGCGCTGAGGGACTTCTCACAGACGAAGACGACAAAATCAAGCTGACGGACAGAGGTCTCTCGTTGGCCGTGGAATGGCAGAACTTGCTCTTGAAGAAGGAACCAATACTGGAAATTGTTGCAGGCTTGACAGACGGTTCAATCACAGGGTTGGTCGTTATTCTCTCTGCCTTTCTCGCTGACTTGTCGATTGGCGCAGCAGCGTTTGCCGCCATTCTGAGCTTGACCGCCGTGGCCATAACAAACTTTTCTAGCTTTCTACTCGGTGGAAAAACCGAAGACATCGCAGATCTGATTACCCTCAAGACTCTGATGGACTACAGTCTCAGCGACATACCAGACAAAAGCGAAAGGGACAGGTCCCTGCGGCTTCTAAAGCAATTATTCGTTTTGCTGCACAAGAGGATAGGCAGGTCAAACCTTTACGCTGCCTTAATCAGCGGCACCACCACCTTTCTCGCGGGCATCATTCCAATAGTGGCTTACATAATGCTACCTAGGCCATTGGGGATAGTTTTGTCACTGGGCATTGTGAGTTTAACGGTGGGCGTGTTCCTCGTTCGTTACCGCTCTAAGAGAACAAATGTGCATTGGGGAATAACCTTGGCGGAGACAGCCGTTATTGTCTCAATCGGAGTCATAGCCTCGCTGATTCTGGGTCGCTTGTAGAGGAGCCCATGGAAAAGTGCAGTGAGGCTTTTATTCTCTCTTTCGTTATTGAGAATCGTGGTTAAATGAGAAAGAGCCTACAAGCGAGCCTTACTGCCATATTTGCGGCCCTCCACAGCGTTCTATATTTTGTCTCGTTTGGGCTTTGGCGTAACTGGGGAATCTACCTAGAACCTGTTGAAGCAGTAGTTCTAGGTCCTAGAATCGGTTTTTTAGCCGCGCTTGTCGGAAGTCTAGTTGCGAGGATAGCTAGGCCAGATGCTCTTTGGATGTTTGGTTTGATCGCTGAGCCAGTAAGTGTCTTGATCGCGGGCCTACTGGCCAGAGCCAGATGGAAACCCGTCTTGATCGCTTATGCCGTAATGCTTTCAGCCTATTTCCTTCATCCGTTCGGAAGGGCCTTGCCTCTTTGGACGATATTGGACATTTTGCTAGCTTTGCTGTTGATCTATCCAGCTGCGAGACTGAGCAGAGCCCTATTTGGGAAAGATGTCAAAAGCTTGTCAATCGCGCTTGTTGCGGTTTCATTTGTCTGTATAGCCACAGACTCGCTTGTGAGAGTATTCTTGCTTGTTCCATGCGGTTTGTATGGTGTGCTTTTCCCAAGTTATGAAGTGCTTTACGCGGTATTCGTGGGGGGCGCAGCCAGCTCTTATGTTGAAGACGTTATCGTTGTTTTGGTATCATTCGTTGCCGGCGTGCCTTTAGTAATGATTGCTTCGAAACTTGGGATTTTGGAGAAAAACAATAAGAAAGGCGAAAAAGCGCTATGAGAGGTCACTGCGCTGGGGGTGGCCGTGGTTTTTGCTGCTGTTTCTGAAGCTCTAAGTATTCGGTGAGTAGCAGAATGCCCTCTATTATGAGGAACAGGCCGACAACTAGGTTGAGAGATTCTTTCCAAGCTATCACTACAATGCCGAAGATCACACACAAAATGGCTAATACTGGCTTAGATACGGTTACTCCAATTTTCTTCAGACCTTGTTCAACGACCTCAGTCAAGCCACTTTTGCTCTCCTTCATGCTTAACTACCTAGACACGGCTCAATCACATTCAAGACATTCGAAGACCTGTACGAGAAGACAACAATTCTTAAACCCCCAAGGCAGTTAACAGGTAGAACAGGGCGCAATCATGGCAGAACTGAAATTCAAGAAAGTGTTCATCTTTCTGGACACTGACAAGCATGCAAGCCCCTTTGACATACTCTCCACAATCGACGTTCTTCCAGACGCTGCGGTCTTGAAGTATGAAAATGTGACGGCTGAAGATGCAGAGAAAATCGTTCAGGACGCAATGTTTCCAAGGGGCCCCGAAGGAGCAAAGCACACGAAAATCTTCATCAACGGCCACGACTTCAAGCGGGCGAATGACATTTTAGAGAAGGTCAAACACAGCATGTTTCCGCCCTTCGAACTCGCCATAATGATCGACCCAAGAGGAGCGTACACAACGGCTGCCGCGGCAGTGGCAAGAACTCTGAGTCTTTCAGTCGAGAAAGGACTTGGAGGTCTCGAGAAGAAAACAGTTGCCATATTGGCTGGAACTGGGCCAGTGGGACAGACCGCTGCAAGACTCTACGCTTCGGAGAAGACAGACGTGATCGTCACTTCCCGCTCTCTTCAAAAAGCCGCATCATTAGCCACAAAGATCAACGAAGAATGCGGAGAAGAAAAAGTCAGAGGCGTTGAAGCCCAAACCGCTGAAGAGATAGGGAAAGCCATTGAAAAGACCGAAATCATCCTTTCAGCTGGAGCGGCTGGAACCAACCTTCTCCCGTTGAATGTGCTCAAAGAACATGGGAGAAAATGCAGGATAGTGGCTGACATTAACGCTATTCCGCCGTTGGGCGTTGAAGGGTTAGATTCAAACAGTGATGGGAAAGAAATTCTGCCATACGTTTTCGGAATCGGCGCGTTGGCCATAGGCAAGATGAAAAACAGGATTGAAGTCGAACTGATCAAGAGAGTAGCCGAAGAGCCAAAAGGAGTATTTGACTACAAGACAAGCTACGAAATCGCCAAGAAACTCACACTTGAAAAGCACGAACAAAAGAAGACTCCTGAAAGCGAACCGCCAAAATACTGGCTACCGTAACCGCATAGCAGCTCTAATTTTCCTTGCAACCCCATCAAGCTCCTCTTTGCTGGATCTCAGCCCGTAGTCGGGTCCAAACTTCAAGCCGAAACCGTCGCCTCTGAACCTTGGAATCACGTGCAGGTGAACGTGAGAAACCTCTTGAAACGCGGCTTTTCCGTCTGCCAAATGCAGGTTTACACCTTCGCATTTCAGACTTGTACGCCTCAAAGCTTCGGAAATACGCATCGCAACCTTGAACATGTGCCCTCCAGTTTTTCCGTCAAGCTCTGACAAGTTTGCAGCGTGAGCTTTTGGAATTACCAGGACGTGTCCCGGATTCACTGGTTGGATGTCCATGAAAGCCATGACTTTGTCGTCGGAGTGGGCTATGTTTGCTGGCGAAACGCCTTTGACAATGTAGCAGAAAACACAATCTTTCATGTGAAGACCTTCCAGCAATGAGGTTCTTACCGTTTATTTATATGCATACTTCTATCAATAACCGAAGGTGCAGGAAGGAAGACAAAATGAGTGAGAAAACGTTCACGTTTGCTGCCGAAAACGGGAATGTCTGCGAGATTGTAGACACTTTTGCCGAAATGTTTCCAATGTGGGCTTCCAGAGTACTGATCACGGCTGACAACGAGAAGTGGGCCTTGACCGCTGCTTCAGTTGCCACTGGCCTAGCAACGAGCGTGATCATGTCACCGGCTGAAGCAGGCATAGAAAGCACTGTGGCGCCAAAAGAGACTCCAGACAACCGAATGGGCGTTGTTATCCAAATATACAATCGCAACAGGTTTGAACTAAAAAGGCAAATGATACTGCGCATAGGGCAATGTGTAATGACTTGTCCAACAACCTCAGCGTTCGACGCATTGCCAAACGCCAAAAGACGACTGAAAGTTGGCAGGAGCCTGCGCCTATTTGGTGATGGATTCCAAAGAAAAAGCTTGGTTGGAAACAGGAAGGTATGGAAGATTCCTGTGATGGAGGGCGACTTCATCGTGGAAAACACTTTCGGCGCCTCAGAAGCCATCGCAGGCGGAAACTTCCTTATCCTAGCGAAAGACAAGGCATCAGGGCTTAGGGCAGCAGAAGAAGCAATAAGCGCCATAAAAACCAAGGCAAGCCATGTCATTATGCCCTTCCCAGGCGGGATTTGCCGTTCAGGATCGAAGGCTGGCTCGCTGAAGTACAAGCTGAAAGCGTCGACGAATCATCCTTTTTGTCCAGGATTGAGAACGCTTGTGCCGGACTCGCAGGTGCCTGAAGGCGTCGGTTGCGTTTACGAAGTTGTGGTTAATGGTCTGACACTGGAAGCTGTCAAGAAGGCCATGAGCGCGGGCGTAAAGGCAGCCACGACCGTGTCGGGCGTTGTCAGAATCTCCGCAGGCAACTACGGCGGAAAGTTGGGACCATACAAGGCTTACCTAAAAGAAATCCTAGATGCGCCTTAACACTCGTCTCCAAAATCGCTTTTGTTTCGCCAGCCTTTTTGGCGCCCTATACTATCCTATTGTTTGACTCGTGTATCGTTTTCAGTATTTTAGCTTTGCAGCGTTGTCTAGACTGCCAGAGAGAACGGACCTGCTGTGATAACTTTTATCTGATGCATTGTCAAGTAGCTTATGACTAAAGAAACCTTTGAGTGAAAGCAGTTGAGCGCCAGTAAGAAGACTTCGTTGGAACTGTTCAGGCTGAAAAAGACACTGATGACGCTGGCTGGCAAGGAAGGGCGGGGAACCGAGCTTGTTTCTCTTTATGTTCCGCCTGGAAAGCAGATAAGCGATGTCATAAACATGCTTCGAGACGAGTACGGCACGGCGTCGAACATAAAGTCCACGACCACGCGGAAGAACGTTATGGAGGCGATTGTGAAGGTTCAGCAGCGTCTGAAGCTTTTCAAGGAGCCTCCTGAGAAGGGTCTTGTAATATTCTGCGGTGCAATCCCACAGAACGGTGCTGGAAGCGAAAGAATCGAAACGTACGTGATTGTGCCGCCTGAGCCGATTCACATATATCTTTACAGGTGCGACGCGCGGTTTCATACAGAGCATTTGCAGGAGATGCTGAGAGAAAAGGAAACCTACGGTATTCTTCTCGTGGACACTTCCGGCGCCACGCTTGCCACTCTTCAGGGAAGAAGACTCGAAATAGTCAGAGAGATGACTTCTGGAGTGCCTGGAAAGACCCGAGCGGGCGGACAATCGGCAAGAAGATATGAAAGGCTGAGGGAGATGAGGCTTCAAGAGTATTTTACTCGTATAGGCCAGCATGCAAATGAGGCGTTTCTGCCGATTGAGAATTTCAAAGGCCTAATCCTTGGCGGCCCGGGACCGACGAAATATGATTTCGATAAAGGCGACTACCTGAACTACATGTTAAAGGACAAGATCATAGACGTCATTGACACGGCTTACGTGGAAGAGCAGGGTGTGAAGGAGGTTGTTGACAAAGCTCCCGAGATAATGCGGAAGATACGTTACATCGAAGAGAGGAAGATAATGCAGCAGTTTCTCTACGAGATTGGGCACGACACTGGGATGGTAACGTACGGAGAAGAGGATGTTAGAAGAGCGCTGGAGGCCGGCGCTGTCAGAACCTTGCTGCTTTCTGACACGCTGGACGTAGCACGAGTCACGCTGAAATGCAGCGCTTGCGGTTATCAGGAACAGCAGACGATTAAAAGCCAGATGCTGATAAGCTTTGAGCAGAGCCTCTCTGGAAAGCCCTGCCCGAAATGCAAGGCGCCGGCGTTGGGAGTAGCTGAAACTCAGGATCTGATAGACAATTTTGCTCAGTTGGCTGAGTACACGAACACGGATGTGGAGATAATTTCCGGCGAAACAGAAGAGGGACAAATGCTCAAGAACTCATTCGGAGGAATAGCCGCAATACTGCGGTTCAAACTTCAGAGCTAGTGAAGGAAATCATCTGCGTAATAGTATAGGTGCCACGGCACTTCTTCCGACGCCTCTTATCAGCACTCTCTTCTGCCTTGAAGTGAAACCAGAAACAAGCTCCACCTTCTTGTGAAAAAGCCTAGAAAACTCGTTTAACAACTCCTTGTTAACCTTTCCTTTAACGGGCTCTTCCCGACAGAAAACAATAATCTCGTCTCCTTCAACTACAATCTTGAACTCCTTTGAGCTCGGCTTCACACAAACTTCAAGAACAGAACCCTCTTTCGTTTCAATAATCTTCATGGCATTTTCACATGCACACAATCATTCAATTTACCAGATAAAAACATATTCAAACACCGCTGTCCAAAACGGAAAAGGATAAGCATTAAGCAGAATCTACAGTGTATAGGCGTCGCGAATGAGGCACCCGTCATCATACCTAGACTGGTACATTCACGTCCCAAAAATAAGACATGACCTCCGTTCAAGCGGCATAGCCGACTTCAAATACAACATAAACCTGGGCGAAACCGACTTAAGCATCAACTACGCCCACGGCAACCCTGAAACAGCTAGACTCTTGGCTCAAAGATACAACGTACAGGCTGAGAATGTTTTCATTTCAAGCGAAGGCGCCTCAGGCCAAAATGCGCGGATAATCAGACATCTTGCCGAGGGAAACAAGAAGAAAAACGAAGCCATAGTCGAGTACCCAACGTATGAGCCGCTGTTGCGGCTGGTGCAGGAGTATTTTCCACATGTTAAAAGGTTGGAAAGAAAGGAGAAAGAAGACTATGGTCTAGATGCAGATGCTCTGAGAAGAGTTGTCTCGGAAAAAACCGCGTTGTTCGTGTTGACAAATCCTCACGCGCCGAGCGGCGCAATATCCGATGCAAACGAACTGAAGGAAGTGATGACAGTGGCAAGCGAATGTGGCTTTTACGTTTTTTGCGATGAGATATACGCCGAATTCGACAGAGGCACTGTGCCCACCGCCTTCTCCGTCGGCCATGAACTTGCCATAGTCACTACAAGCTTCACAAAGGCATACGGTCTCGGAGGATTGAAACTTGGCATAGCCCTAGCCTACGGAGAACTTGTTGACGGACTCTACACTGATGTATTGAATACTGTGGGCAATAGCCCAAACATCGTTCAGCTTATTGCATCCGAACTGCTGGCAAAGGGCAGACAGAGCCTTGAGACTCACAAGCAGAAATGGACTTTTCTGAGGAAGCTGACTGAAGAGTGGCTGAACGAAAAGAGTTTAGAGTATTTCCCCAACAGGCTTGGCGTAACATATTGGACCAGATTGCCACTAAGAGACACATACAAGTGGACGAACGAACATTCCATTCCGCGCCACAGTGTGGCCGCCGTGCCTGGAGCATTCTTCCTTTTCAAAAATGGTTACAGGCTCTCCACGTCAGACAGGACAAGGCTAAGCCTCGGCAACATAAACCCAAACGGGCCAAGTCTGACCGATGCTCTCGAAGCGTTTGAGAATGCGATGAATACCTACAAGGAATTTGAATGAAGGCGGTCTTGCATGTCTGCAAAAGAATAAAGGCTTCCCCTGTTTTTCTATGATAGACCTGCTGGTGAGAGGAGTTGCCAAGTGTCTAGGATGACAAGTCTCAAGCACATCCTGTCGTACGGTGTTCCCTTCGAAGCTTTTACCCGAGACATCTGGCTACTTTGCCTCTCCAACGTTGTAGGTGCGTTCGGCGAAGGCCTTTACTTCTGGGTCTTTCCACTCTACATCAGATCATTGAACGCAGACTACGTGCAGCTGGGCCTTGTCTTCTCCGTGCTTTATCTTGTCTCAGCTTTAGCACCTATTCCAGGCGGTTTCTTAGCTGACAGGTTTGACCGCAAGAAGATCTTAGTCCTAGCTTGGACTCCGTGGGTTTTTGCGCCACTGATCTATTCTTTCGCAGAGAATTGGACACAGTTGATTCCTGGAACAGTCTGTTGGGGAGTGTCCATGATCGGTGTCCCAGCCTTCATGACCTATGTTCTAACGTCTGTCACTGACAAGAGAAAGTTGGCTTCTGTAATCTCGTTTGTCGTAGCCACTTACTCCTTCGGTTACATCTTCGCTCCGACAGTAGGCGCATACCTGGCAACTTTCATTAGCATGCGGGGAGTTCTTCAGCTCTCTACGGTGGTTTCTGCCGTGGCCACAGGCATTTTTCTCCTCATCCACAGTCAATATCCCAAGAGAAACAAAGCTGACAAGCCACAGCAACCGCTGCCCTCATATGATGAAAAACGACTATGGCGGAAAATGCTTCTATGGTCGGGTTTCCTGACAAGCGCAACCTTCTCCATGAGCATTGCACGACCCTACGTGGCAACTTTCCTAGCTGAACAGGTCAATCTGAGCGAGTTCTATGTGGGAATGTTCGGCTCGATAGCCTATGCAGGAATAGCATTCATAGGCATTTTCACAGGACGGTTGGGAGACAGGTGGCGAAAATCAGGCGCCATAAGCTTATGCTTGATCCTGTACCCGTTGTCAATAGTACCTCTGCTTATGATCAGAGAACCGGCTGCCTTAATGCTTGTGGCATTTCTCTATGGTGGTTCAGCCGTCTCAGGCAACCTCGTCAGCGCTTACGTCGGCACAATTTCGCCTGAAACCAAACTGGGAGTGTGGATGTCCATTCCTCAGAGCCTGAGCCTTTTAGCCGCCTTTGCAGCGCCTTATCTGGGCGGATACCTCTACACTCAATCACCAAGCTACGCACTGATAGTTTCCGCCATTGCCATACCTTTCCTAGCGTTGATGGCGCTGACAAAATTGAAAGAATGATCAAGACACGCTTCTGTTTCCCGACGTGTACAATCTGTTCATGACACTACTGAGCGGGTTTCGTTTTGTCTTCGTCTGCTTCGACTATTCTCACCCATCCGATCGGCGCCAGAGTCCCGTCGATGTTGTCGGTGAATTTCCTTTTCTCTTTGATGCCGCAACGGAGACATTCTCTCTCACAGTAAACGTGTTTCCGTTCTTCTCTTTTCGTTCCAAGGACGATGCCCGGCTCTTTAAACGAAATGAGCACATGGTCTCCATAGTTTCTCCATTTATGTAGTCCTATTCTGCACAGTAACTGGGGCATTGAGGTCAATCCTTAAGGGATAGTTGAATGTGGTGTAATTAAGCTCTGCGAAAACGAGTGGATAGTTCCAAACAAAGATGATTCACGTGGTCTCGAATTGCTAGTTTTTCTGTCGGGTTGGATCGGTTGCCAGGAAGTAGAAAACAAAGGCTGCTGCTATGCTCAGCACCCCAAGAATGCTTCCTAAACCTTCATAGCCAAACCGAATAAGCGCCAGCCCTCCCACTGCTGCTCCAAGAGCAGAACCCAGATTCACGGAGGCAGAGTCCATTGACATCATGGTGCCTCGGAATTTCGGAACCTGCTCAAGAGTCAGGCAGTTTGCCGCTGATGTCAGCATACCGAAGAACCAGCTGGCCGCGAAAATCAGGGCAAGAGAAAGCCAGAGGTTCGGCATACGCATGAAGACCATCGTGAATGCACCTGCCAATACGGCAGTCAAGACTGCTGAAGGCTTCCTCCCGATCCTATTCACAAGTCGGCCTGAAGCTAAGCTGCCCAAGGTATAGCATAGGGCTCCCCCTAAGATTACGACGGATGCAAAGTTCAGTGACGCCAGAAAACGCTGCCTGACAAAAGAAGCTGCGTAGAGAAGGACAGCCACAAACGCAGCAGAACGAAGGACATCGCCAACCAAGCAGGCAGCTGCGGACCTATTTAATAAGATCATCTTGTAACTCTGCAGATAAGTCTCTTTTCTGGCAGTACACGGGTGACTATGTGAAGATGATGGCAGACTGACAAGAGCCAACAAGAAACTTGCAAGCGAAACCGGTATGACGAATTCCAAGAGAGGTAAACGCCACCCTCCCTGAGCCGCAATCAGAGCGATTATTGGAGCCCCAACAACATATACAAGGGAGCCGCCTGCAATCAGCCATCCAATTGCGCTTGCCCTCTTTTCTAAAGCGAAATGCTCTCCAATCAGTGTGGAAGTCATGGGCGAAACCATGGCCCAGCCTAACCCGCCAAGAGAATAGGATACGAGCATTGTGTTGAAATCTGATGCCAACAAGCAACCTACAGCTGAGGCACTATTGAAAAGAAGACCTATGAGGAGTAGCGACTTGTGCCTGAACCGAGCACTTAGAAAACTCATTATCAAGGCGAACACGACGGCAACGGCAGAATAAGCGGTATTCGCCTGTCCCATGATGCCAACGGAAGCATTGAATGTGTCGCCTATGTCGATTAGAAGAAGCCCTATTAAAACTGAAAGTGCGCCCGCGGCAAAATTGGACATGACCAATGATGGAAGCAAAAGCTTTCCATGGGAACCCCTTTCCTCGACCGTGGTTAGATCGCTGCTCATGTAACGCAACTCTGTCATAGGCCCGCAGCCTGAACAACAGATTCAACTTCAGGCCAGTTTCTACGCCTATCAATCGGACCTTAAACCTAGGTAGATAGTCAGGACTATTAAAGATGTGCACGTCAAAAATGAGGCTGAAAACAATGGTCAAGAGTGGACCGGTGGGGATTTGAACCCCAGACCTCCTGAGTGCAAGTCTCTTTCTGAGGAGATTTGGGAAAACTTTGGCAATTATCTGCTTAAAACACACAGAGAGAAGCATGCAAAAGAGATTCTTAGATATGCTAAGAGATTCTCCCTTATTCTGGAAAAACCAGGCCTGGCCTCACAGCTACTTGTATTGAGCAAAGATGTCAGAAGAATGGCAATGAGTTCGCTCAGCAATCTATCCAAGTATCTAGGAGTCTATGAGCAGTGGAAACAGATAATCAGAAACTATGGTTTGAAGTGGGAAAACAGAAACAGTCTGGAAACTTTTCTCAGCATCTTGAACAGCAACATAGAAGAGACAGAGAAATGGCTTAAAGAGGTAATCCGAAAACTGCCAAAGGAATATTCTGCAATCTTGGTGTTTAATGCTTTAACTGGCTTAAAACCGACAGAGGCAGCAATGTCATGCAAACTTATCACAGAGCTTTCAGAGAAAGATAAGTTAGACTTGTATCTTGACAAAGACCTGATGATGCTTCAACACTTCAGATTTCCAGACTTGTTCCTTAGACACTCGAAAAATTCATACATTTCATTCATTACCCCAGAACTGCTGAGGCTTATGCTGGAGACAAAACCAAGAATCAAGTATTCTGCCCTGGATACAAAGATTGGAAGACTTGGATACAACAACCAGACCAAGCAACTGAGAAAACTTTATGCAACCAAGCTTAGAAACTACCTCCCTCAGGAACTAATCGATCTGCTTCAAGGACGAATAGGACAGAGTGTGTTCATGAAATTCTACTACAAACCTTTACTGCTGGACACACAACAGAAAACAATCAAAGCATTACAACCACTTCAGGAACAACTATTACAGATTATCTAAAGATTGCCAAAGTCCATCATTCAAGGAACTCAGAGACAGAATATTAGAAGCAATGTCAGAACTAGAACAGACACTCAACTAATATCGAAAACAAATCGAAACAGTCTTCCTTTTTTCTGTGCACATAATTTTAGAACTACGATGAAAAACTTCTGAGGACTCTGAAATCAATGGAGATAGAGCTTTCTGGAAACTTTGTAGAACGCAGGAGGCAATCAGACAAGTGGAGAAGTCAGTTGTCTGAACCTTTAGGATTCTCCTTCGCTTTCTTGACGTTTCTTATATGTGATGTAGTCTGCCAGGTGAGAGAGAGTCAATGATCGATAGTGACTTCTATCATTCAGGTTTATGAGAAAACTGCTTATCTTTTCAATGTCTACCGAAGGATGCTGTCTTATCTTGTCGAGGAACTCTGTGTACGCTGAATAGTTTTCATGGAAGGCGATAATGACCCTGTCAGCATTGCAACCCATACCACTCATGGCAACTATGGTTGATATTGGTTCTTTCAGCTGTGTTTGACGAAACTGTTCTCTAATCTCCTGCAGTTTTTCTTCAGAAATAGGGTCTTTCAGTTTTGCGAAACTTATGGACATGATCTCAAATCCAAGTTTGGTGAAGTCAGGAATGGCAGCGTATTCTTTGATGTATCCTTCCTTGTCCAATCTTTTGATCGTCCTACTAACTGTGGGTTGAGAAACACCAATGATTTTGGCTAGTTCTCTATCACTTCTTCGGCTGTTCTTCATGAGTTCAGCAATGAGTCTAAGTTCAATATCTTTCACGCAAATCAGCCTCTAATCTAATAAATCAATGTTAGAGGTTGAAGAAGTAGCTTAAGAAACCTTTCCTTCCCATGTAATTGATTTGAACAACCCCTATTCCCTCTCTTTCTCTATGCTTACCGTAACGGTACTACGCTGAAAAACTTCTAGGGAGTCCCTGAAACCATTGTGAACTGCTAAGTTTTTGATTGAAGCTTCTGCTCTCTTTTCTTCATTTCATTATAGAGATATTCAAACCACTCGAATATTGTCGGCTGACCCCACTCCTTTCTGACTTCAATTATGCTGTCCTTCATTTTGTCCCATGCCATCTTAATTGGTGCAGTAAAAAGGTCATCAACTAAACTAATGTCTATGAGTTTTCTATATAGGAGAACGCCTATACCTTCAAAGAATGTACCAACTGCCGCAAACTCTGCCCTACCATATTTCTCTTCATAGTCATGGAAACTTTTGGCTTCTCTCCGAGATACTTCTTCTAATGTTTTTTGAAATCCTTTACTACCGTAACGGGAGTATAACTTCATGATGAGGTCTGTTTGTCTCATTTTATTCTGATGTCTAAGCTGAAGAGCGTAATACACAACTCCAGCTACAACACTTGCAGATGCAATAACTACAGAAACTGTCTGTATGTCAACCACTCTTGGCACCTCTTTGTTCTCTTTTCTTCATTTGATTGTACAGGTATTCAAAATGTTCAAATACTCTCTGGTTGTGAAGTTGTTCCCTGTTTCCTTCTATAATGGGCTTCATTCTTTCATACATAAATTTCAAGGGTACGCTGAATAGGGCATCTACTAGATTGATGTCTATCAGTTTCTTCTGTAGAAGCACGCCTATTCCTTCAAAGAATGTAGCACATTGGGCATAGTCTCCCAAGCCACATTTCTTCATGTATTCATCGTAGTTTTTGAATTCGATGGATTCTATTCTTGTCCAAGCATCCTGAAACTCCTTGCTGCCAAAAGTTGAATATAGTCTCATAACAAGGTCTGTCTGTCTGAGTTTGGTTTGATGTCTAATCTGCAGAATATAGTAGATGGCTGCAATGAAAACACCAACAGAAGCAATAGCAATAGAAACTGTCTGCAATAGCAATATGTCAACCATTATTGACACCTGAAAGACTAGATTGGGTGAGATTAGTATTAAAAACTACACCATGAAAGATGAAGAGAATATCAGATAGAAAAGAAGCTCAATTATAGCTTATTATGTTAATAACAGACAGAACCTTTCTACTTCTTCTCAGTTCTTGTTAGTATTTTTGGTTCTTTCCATTCTTCTCGGAGAATGCTGAAGAGATATCTGTCCCTCCATTCTCCTCTGATAAAATCATTCTTGCGTATCGTTCCTTCTTTCTTGAAGCCAGCCTTTTCAAGAATCTTTTGAGAAGCCACATTTCTTACGTCAGTTTGGGCTTGAATACGGACTACATCTTTTGAAAGAAATAGGTAGTCTACCACGAGTTCTACAGCTTCACTACAGTAACCTTTGCCTCTTTCATTTGGAACCAAACCATACCCTAATTCTTGAAAGCTTTCGATAGGGAAGTGTTGTATGAAACCCACTTTAGTTCCATCCTTCTTCTCTATGAGAAACCATTTTTCCTCAGCATGAAGGTTGTCATATCTCTTCTGCCATTCTGCCTTAGATTTCTGCCAAAGACTAACGTATTCACCTAGAAAGTCAGGATTGGCAGTCCATTCTGAAATCAACGGCAAATCCTCTTTCTCCACAACCCTCAGATTCACATTCTTGCCTTCAAGCAATCTCCGTCACCACTCTATTGTCATTCTATTTCAGTTCTTATTACTTGTGGAGATTGTGGAGTCTATTGATACACTAAGAAAATCTGGTTATCTGTCTTCTGAAGAAATCTTCTGTAAGCAGATATCATGTCCTGCATAGAGCATTTTGAGAACAATAGATTCAGGATACTAATTTTGACTTCTTAAAACAAATATTCTAAGGATCAACAGAACAACAAAGGGTGCAAAGATTGAAAGTTAGACACAAGCAAACTACAGAACCAATGAATGCCAACTCGTTAAGAAGCATTTCTAAAGAAGAAATGAAAAGAGAAGCAAGCAAGCCTCTGTACCTAACTCGATACGAATAAATAAAAGAGAGTTCCATTCCTTAACCTTCTTGTAGGGACTATGCCTAATCATAGATTACACATACACCCTCTCATACTCTAACACAATAACATACTCCAATAACTCTGTCTTCTAAAGAAATCCTCTATAGGCTATTCTCAAATTCACAAACATTCTAAAGGGTCCATAGAAAAAATATTCAAATGTCTATAACCAATACTGAGAGGAGATAACTAGGGTAATATCCTAAGCAGAGGGGGATGCTCTAATATCAGATAGAACAGGACTACAAACAATTCTGTCAAAGCAGCCCAAAAGAACAGAGCTGCAGCAACATACGTTTGAAGTTTCAATTCCTTCTTGTAGCAGATGGTAGCCATTAGTAATAGAGCCCAAGGAGAAATAACAATCAAGGCACCCAAAAGAGCTACCAAATATTCAATTCCAAACATATAATACCATTTATGGCTCCATGGAAAACCACAAACCAAAATCATAGGCAAGGAGAAGAAGATGAAGTACAGAATTATTGAAAAGTTGACAAGCCATTTCTTCTGAACTAACATTGCTTCACCAATCGAATCGACTTGCTTTGATTTTCTGCTGACAAGATATCATGATCGGTTCATACTTAATTCTATGCATTAGAACAAACGAATGGTATTGCTTTGTTTAGTTATCTGTCTTCTGAAGAAATCCTCTATGAACAAACACAATGTTTCATGTGGAACAAGCTCTAAGGTTTGTTTGTTCTGAACCGTGGAATTAAATAGTCCTAATCTATCCTTTGTTAGTTGGGGAATGTGACAATGTACAGATTCTCCAGATTTCTCTCTGATTTTCTACTACTCTCCGCAATCTGCATATTCTTGATTTCGATTCTGAGCCCTCTATTCTCGGCAAATTACATTTCCTTTATAGGATGGGACCGTCCTGTAATTCGGAATTATTCTGTCACTTATTGGTCGTACAAGGCTGTTCTAGGTGCTGGGGATGAGTTTTTTCTAAACAGTT
>Ga0315294_10000874_pt1 | contig 32800 bp, 48 predicted proteins | sample YL17G13_40_MG_FD_203626 | JGI IMG/M metagenome (GOLD analysis project Ga0315294, IMG submission 203626) | Sediment microbial communities from Yellowstone Lake, YNP, Wyoming, USA - YL17G13_40 | ecosystem: Environmental > Aquatic > Freshwater > Lake > Sediment | place: USA: Wyoming | collected...
AATCCGCCAAAAAAAACTAGCCTACTTTCTGTTAGTTCAGGCTAACCCCTGGAAACTAGAAGAACTTAATTGACATATTAGCCCATTATTTGTATTCAAGTTTTCGGCTAAAATGCCGATAAGATTTGGCGGAGATACTATGTTTTTTTTAAGAAAAATCCAAGACTTTCTAAGTGGCTTTAACGAAGTGACAGCCATGTCTAACATCCTGCCTGAAGACAGCGGAATCAAAGGAGCCGTTCTTTGGATCAATCCCGGTACGGTGGGGGGGAAGAAATTAAAGCATGGTCCTCGTCTCAAGGTGACGTTACATGGTAGCTCTACGAGCGTATCCGTGACTATCACCCAACCGGCTAGGATATTAGGTAAGCTTCCTAAAAAAGTTGAGAAGGATGTCTTTGCTTTTATAGCACTCAACTATGATTTGCTGATGGACTTCTGGAACGACAAAATGGGCAGCAAAGCATTTTTAAACCAGATCAAATCCATTTAGATTTCTGAATCCTCTCAAACCATTCTTGTTCGCCATTAACCCAAAAAGAAGCCTAGTAGTCCCTCAAAATTCAGGTTTCCCTATCAATCTTTGAGGGTGTGCTGCCTATTTTTTAAATAGTGATTTATAGCTTTTCTTCGCTTCTTCTACTTTTTCTGTATCTGCTTTTATTATTAGATCTTGGTCAGTATAATAATTACGCTGAGACAAGATATCGGCAAACCTAGCCGCTCGTTCCTCAAGACTATCTTTATTTTTTTCTTTCTCTTGTTCTTTATTTTCCATTACCTACTCCAGAAGGCGGATTCATAATCCGCAAAATGATTTGTCTTAATTACAGACAGGTAGCTCTCTTTATCTACCCATTTATTCATGGATAGGTGTTTATCTTTGTAGATATATTTAATAATTTTTGAGGGACCGCCATCGTTACCATAGGTATAAAATATGGCATGGTCAAAAGGCTTACACATAAACCTATTTGGTTTTTTGCTTATTTTTAAGCGATAAAGTAATTCTATATTTTGAGGAGTAGAGAATACCTCTAATGTATTACCATGCTCACAGTCTACTACAACTGGATCTGTGGTAAATGAGACATCTACTGGAACTGCCTGTGACCAAAAATAATAAACATCCCCATCTTTTGACGGCGACCATTTTAGTTCTCTACCGCGTTGATATATGTCTGTAATTGTAGGTCGCTCTGCGTCAAATTGCATCAGAGTGAAATTCTCCCTATAATATATCGTCCATAATCATTATAGAATGATAGTACCCTTCCTTTTAAGGGAGCGTTATCATCTTGATATTTCCAGTATTGAAAATATACCAGATCCCCATCTAATTTATCAACAAATTCTTTAGTATAACGAAAATTAACACCTAAAGCTGTACCGTCTAATAAAAGTCTATCTGGTTGTACATCAGCTTCAAGATCAAATTTCATAGATTTTATCCGGTCGCTGGATACCGTGACTGACACTTTACTGTCTTGCACATATAGATACATTTTAGGGTTATCTTCTTTACCTGCTTTGATGCTGGGAGCAAGGACCATTAATGATTTTTTCAAAAGATCTTTTTTGAAGCCTACCTTTATACAAGGTTTGGTTTCCATCTCTGTTAATATAGAAGAAAAATTACCTACAACTGGTTTAACCATATTGGGGTAATAAACGTCTAGTTTATCGCTACAAATACGCCAAAACTGTTTTGATACACCAAAATGTATCTCTTTATCAGAGATATCATTTAACGCAGATAAAACAGGTTTAGGTGTCAAATAAATTACATCTTCTATGTTTGTTAGAGAGGGCAGACTATTAAAGGCAGATACTTGTTTGTCAAAAGACTGTAAATGCAATTTACCTTCACCAGAACGTAAACTCACTACACGCTTTGATGCCTCTATAGGATTATGGTGAATACCGTAAGTGTGAAAGTTTAAAGCTTTAGTGAACGATTCGACTTCAAATTTATAAACTAGGGGTATTTCTTTAAGTTTGATAGGCGGTGCCGTCATATGCGGTAACGCTAATTCAACTTCAAAAGAACCTGAGACAGCTTTAAGAGCAGAATCTTTTATTTCAATTTTAATTTCATCTTCTGGGAATTTGAATGCTGAAAGTAAACTTGGATCTACAGGAGTAAAAAAATCGAAGCTTTCATATTGGGAAGTTAAACAATATGAAGCATATAGCGAACCTATTGCCTGAAGGCATAAACCTTTATCTGTGACGTTAAAACCGTAATAAAACTCTGTTTTAATATCTTGAAAAGAATCTACTATATTTTTTAGTGCTTTTAGGGCGGTTTTAAGCTCTTTCGCAGAAACTACAGCTTTCATAAAAACCCCAAAGAGAACACCCGCCATTTGGCGGGTGTTTATGTTAATTTACAATAAGTAATTTGGCATAAAGTTAAACCATCCATCTAGGTCTGGTTGAGTAAATGTTGTTGGGAATTGTTGATCTGACACTTCTTGTATTGATTTTTCTGTTGCTGTTTTCAGAGGATACTCTAGCGAATATTTTGCTGCAAGCAAAGCTCTCTTAGAATTGACTACGCCTAAGACTTTACCTTTCAACTCAGGTCTATAGTCAGAGGTAGATAGCAGTAGTTGTTTTAGTTCACTTGCGGATAGTTTATCATTTACGGCTTTAACTGCTGCTGCAATCCCTGCTACCTGCGGTGCTGCTTGGCTGGTGCCAGACATTTTTATTTTAGGTCCTCTTGGGGTAAAGGATTCTACACCTACACCTACGACAGCTAAGTCTACCGAATCACCGTAATTAGAAAAAATAGCCAGCGTACCGTCATGATTCAATGCGGCTACAGACAAAGTGTGAGGGTGTTTAATGCTGGCAGGAGCAACAGGATATTCGTCATTGCTTAATCCATCATTACCGGCAGCAAATACAAAAAGAGTGTCTGGTGCGGAGCGTACTAATGTTTCTTGAGCCGCAACAACCTCTTTAAGTAAGAACACAGCAAATTCATTTACTAGTTCAATGCTGGGTTCTTGGTCTTTGGGTGTCACAAGCTGTAACACAGTTTTTACTAAGCCACGCGCTTGAGGCAAGCTAAAACCGAACGAGCCGTTTGCTACGTCCACTTTTTTCTCATTCAAATATTTTCCGATGGGTGTGAAAACACTTGCTTGAAGTCTTGCAAAGGCAACAAGACCACCTTTAATCAAATATTTGACTATTTGATTGGGTTCTTTACCTTCAGCCAATGCTTTAGTTATATCTTTTTTTAAACCTTTTAAGGGATTAGATGATGGTATTAACTTTACTGTTAATACCTTAACGCTAGGGCTTTGGGCGGCTACAATACCTGAAACGTGAGTACCATGAGCAAATGCTCCAAAGGCAGTAAGCCTTTGGATAAAGTCTTTATCTTTCATTTTTTTCTTAAGCCAGTCTTTTTCCGCATCGGCAGCAGTACCTTCAAGAAGCTTACTTTGTAGATCAAAGAATTCCACAATTTCAGGCGTCAATAATTCCGCTTGGGTAATATCAATTAAGAAATTATTATTGTCGATAAAGTTCCATCCGAATACATCATCGATTTTGTCGTTTTTATCTTGATCTACTCGGTCAAACGTACTGTCTTCTGGATTCCGCCACAGACTGTCTTTGAATGCCTGATTATCAACGTCTAAACCGCTGTCGATAACAGCTACGGTTGATGCCTCTGCAGAAAAAGAAAAAAATAGAGGAACTAAAAACTTGAACATACAAAAACTCCTTACACGATTTTCGTCAAGGCTAACTCAAGTATCTAGTCAAGGCAAGATTAGTCTAGTATCTTGACTATAAGGAGGCACACAATGAATTACTCAGAAATTATAAGCGAATTTTTCCCTAATACTTTGATAACTTCTTCAAAAGGTCAATATAATTGGGATCATCCCGATAATTTTGTAGTCTTTAATAGTCGTTTTTATTTACAGAAAGGCTCTAACCTTTCGGTTATTTGGAAGGGTGATATAGACATAACTAAAAGCTGGCAAAAGATAATTAAATTATATGAAAAATTAGACGGTGATCGTCTTTTTATATGTTATGAGAATACTGAAAGCATATTATACGAGGTTGAAAAAGAGCACTGCTTTTCTATGTCACCTGCAGGTGCCTCTATAGGACCAAAAATAGATGATTTATATAAATTCGAGGGTGAAAACATAATTTATGTTCCTCAAGAACCAGAACCACCAGAGGTAAAAAAAGAACGAGAAGATGAATTAAAAAATTCTTACGACCAACAAAAGTATAAAACTTTGGTAGACTTTAAAGTGGTGATGTCGTCTAAACAGAAAAAAGATCCCCTATCAAAATTCTGGACCGAAATACAAAAATTAGCACCGATTAAGAGCGTAGATGAAGTATATCTAAGTCAAGATGCTTATGAGGATTTAAAAAAACAATTTAAAAAATGGGCTAAAAGGAAATATAATTATTTGACTGAATACCGTCTCGATAGCTCTATTGAATGGACACTTTTTGATAGTGCGCCTTCACATTTTTTAGTGAACCCCGACTGGGTGGAAACAAGTATGGTATACTTAAAAGTGACATCCTCCCCGCCCTAAAGGACGGGGCTTCCCTTATGCCGCTTTAGCGGCATTCAGCGTCTCATGTCCGAGACGGAGGTGGTTAAGCGCCGAGTTGATGTCGCGGTCATGGACCGTGTTACAACTAGCGCACAGCCATTCTCTTACACCTAACGCTCCAATACCTTGTGGACCTGTTAAACAGGTACACGAGGAGCATGTGCGCGTGGAGTTATATTCTGAAACCTCTTGAAACATCCCTTGCCGCCTAATGGACTTGTAGCTAAGAAATGTTTTTAATTGACACCAAGAGGCATCGTAAACGGATTTAGCGAAGCGTGTGGTCGCTAGTTTAGAACTAGCGACATCTCCGCAGAATATTTTCCCATAGCGTTTAGTTAACGAGTGAGAAGTCTTATGGTTAAAATCTAGCCGCGAATTCTTGATTTTTGCGTTTATTTTTTTAACTTGTCGCTTTTTTCTATGGCGCTGAGATTTAGCCAGTTTGCTGGCGTATTTTTTCGTTAGGTTTTCTCGGTCGAACTTGTTGCCATGGGCGCTGGTGACAACCGTTTTTAAACCTAAATCTAGACCCGTAGCGACCTTGGGTGCAGGAGGCAAAAATTCTTTAAACTTAACAACTAGGTTAAGAAACCACTTGCCTTCGGATGTTTCCGAGAAACATCCGGTTTTAACTTCAGCGCCTAGCGGCAAGCGCCTGTGATACCACAGGCGAAACTTTTGACTGTTATAAACGCAGTAGTTACCGTAGAACTTGAACGTCTGTCCTTTAAACGGTATCCACCCTAAATTCCGTTTTCTGGTTCTAAACCTGATAGACTTTTTAAACTTAGTCACCTTAGCGACTAATTCTTCATAAATGTTTTGTACTGTCTGTGAGTTTAATTCTAGTTCTTTGGAAGCGCCTTTAGTCAAGGCGTGCAGGTCACACTTGTTCGTAAAGCGCCTAGATTCTTTCCAGCGCCTGCGTATCACATCGTTACAGTAGTTCCAGACGAAATTAGTCTGCGACGATAGCACTTGTAAAAGTGCTATCGTACTACTATCTTTAATCCGGTAGCGATAGGTCAACGTAGTGTACATTAGAATTAATGCCTTGTATCCCCGCCCTGAAGGGCGAGGTCTTACGGCATAGGACGATAAAGGATGTGCCATGATAGTTTTTTTATTTTTACTTTATGCAAACAATGCATTAGCGGCTGGTATTATTGATAGGGCAAATTTTTTCTCCACTCAAACTCGAATGGAAGCCCTATCTACAATTCAAGAATTAGCTGAACAAGGCGAGGACGTAAGTATAGATGTATACGATGCGGCACCTTCGCGGGACTATAACGCCTACGCTAAGTCGATGGCACCTAAAGGCACATATATTGTAATCAGCAGAAACCCAGGTCATGTTGAAGTTATAATGAAACAGTCACGCTTATTTTTTCCAGATGACCGAGATCAGTTAGCTGCTATTTTAATAAACGATTTTAAAAACAAAGACTTTAATGGTGGCATTAAAAGAGGTCTAAGTTATTTGAAAAATAGGCTTCCCACTGCTACTAACCATAAACAGTATATTGTATTAGATATACTAGTGGCTATGTTGGTAGGTTTGGGTTTATTCAAAGCATCGAGATTGGCATTTGGTAAAGTTAAATTGAAATATAATGGGATGAAAGCTAAAGTTCTGGAACAACACCCGCCTGAAGGTAACTAGGAAATAATTTATGGACGCTTTATTTATTACATCCTTTGCGAGCTTCGGCGACCTCATCTATCAAACACCGTTTATACGTTTTCTTAAAGATGTATACGACAATGTAGACGTGTGGTGTAGGAATCATGAGCCTCTTTTAAATAATCCATACATCAGGGACTTATATAAGTTAGATAGTTTTGACTGTCCTTCAGGTCAAGATTTTTATTTTAAAAACGTCTTTAAATGCACTAAAGATCAGGTACAAATATTTTACCAAAGCAATATTCATACAGTTGATTTTTTTTCTTTGGCGGCTTCGCGCATTGTGCTTCGAGATAAAGAAAAACACCTGGATCTATTTTGGACCAAACGTGATGAAGAAAGTGTTTGTGAAATTTTAGCGCAGCATCAATTAGTACCTAACGTAGATCTTGATAAAGCAAATTTTACTGTCATATGCCCTTCTGTTACTTGGGCGTCCCGAACGCTACCTTTAGAATGGTATCAAGAGTTGATACATCTTATACAGACTGTAGCGGGCGATAAGGTTGTAATTGTAGGTAAGGAATTAGCGTATGATGAATATGATCCTAAAAAAGAAAAAAGTAATCCTGACTATGATAAAATGCGAATAGATGAGAAAAAATTATTACACCCAGTATCGGCTTTCCCTGGTGTGGTAGATCTTACTAATCAGCTTACGCTCCAACAAGTAGCTGCACTTTACCATTTTACCAAAATAGCTATAAATTCTGAAAACGGTAATATGGTTATGTCTTGTACAAATAATAACTGCTGGAATTTATATATCCCAACACTAACCGCACCAGAATTTAGAACACCATATAGGCTTGGCGATATGTTGTATAAAACAGTCGTTGTAGGCAATGATGAGGATTATTATCCTGCCTCTCATTATAGTACTGAAGGTATGGGATCGCTCAAAAATGTAGCTGTTAAAATCCCGACACCGAGAAAAGTCTTAGAACATTATTTATTAGCTAATAGGAGCTTTAAGCGTGGAATTACCAAGTTATATTAATATAAATGATAAAACTTACCACTTTCAAGAATGCAATACATACCAGCAAACACTGTATGCGGAAATTGTGCGTTTGAACGGCATGATGCAAAAAGAAATTAATGAAACGCTAAAAATCAAACACCTTGGGGTAATTGAGTATTTAGCGGCTAAATTGTCTTATTTTGGCGGTCTAACTAAAATCAAGAATATCTATGATAGCGGGGAATTGACCGGAGACACCCAATCAAATTTAAGGATGTATTAAATCTCTCTCCAGTCGAGCAATGACCCATTCATACGGATCACCATCCCTTGCAGTAGCCGTGCCGTATGGCATTTCATCTTTATAGTGCCCGCAGAGTGCATACAATGCGGTAGTTGAAAGCTCTTTACCGTCACCAGTGTTGCAAAAACATCTGCCTCTACAGCAGGTGAAAGGTGAAGGGCGCGTAATGCCTCGTTCTTAATTTCAGCATATAAATCTCCTGGTTGGTTATAAATACTTATCGGTATTTATTTCTAAACCTTTAGTTTTTAAAATAGATTACTTTTAACACGGAGGAAATATGAATTTTATTGAAAAATTACAGGAAAAATATCAGGTAACCGCCGAAAAAAAAGGCTGGTGGACTAAGGTAAAGGCTCGTAATCCTAAGCCAAAAAACAAAAAACTATGGGATTCCCTAAAGAAAAAAGCCCTAAATAAATTTGGTAAATGGTCGAGAGCAGCAAGTCTTTGGATGGCTAAAGAGTACAAAAAACAAGGTGGGCAATATTGAGGCACACGATCAGAGTAATTTATACTCCGTATTTTTGTCACCGCGAAGCGTTAGCAAAATATCTCGAACAAATTCTCTGTCAAAAGTATCATAACTAAGATCATTAACTTTGAGTTTGAGAATTTCAACACACGCGACCAGTTCATGTTTGGTGAGAGCATGATTAAAAAAATGACCATAGATCATTTCCGGTCCATAAAAACTCCAAACATATTCTATGAATTCGCTTTCCATTTTGCCTCCGGTGTTATCACTAAATGATAACTACTTATCGGCATTTTGTTCTAAAGCTTTAGTTAAATTTAAAATTTTGCCGTATTTACGAGGATTATAAATACCTAAATGTTTGGCGAGGAAGGTGTAGTCATCATCGAGGGGATAATCGTTGTATAACCGTTTTAGGTTAGATATATGAGGATATAAAGCGTCAAGGTCTATTTTGGTATTTAAGTCTAAAGTAAAATAGGCACAGTCAGAAGCATCGTTAAATACCACTTCTGAGTCGATTATGTCGCCTGTAATAAACTTTTTTAAAATATCTAAGGTCCAGCCTTCTTTTTTATAAAAGCGGACGGTCAGACTAATACTCAGTCCCTTTTGCTGGTCTTAGCTTCCAAAGTTATCTCAAATCATGGTTAAGATTAACTTGTAGGCGAAAATTAAAAAAATCAACCGCTAGAGGTAAGATATGTCATTCTTGAGGAAAGTGGAATTGAAAATTGGTGATTTGGGAGATTTACCTTTAGGTACTCGTTACCCAAAAGCAAAACGTAAATTATCTGACAAAGATATAAAAGAATTAGACAAATTATTTCAGATATTAAATAAAACACCGAGATATACAAAAGAATGGGATGCACTGGAGCCAAAAATTAATAAATTGTTAGGTTATGAATGTGTGGCAGATGTTGATCATTACGAGGAAGGGCTACCGCTACATATTGTGGTAATAAACGGGAAAGATGAAGGAGAATTTGACACCTTGGACGAAGCAAAAGAATTTGCATTAAAACAAGAAAAAAAGATCCTTATTGAATCCTATACAGACAAGCCACCACACAGAAAATACACAGCCCTTGTGTTAAGCGATGGAGAATTTGTAAAGCGCCTAGATTAATTTCACGCTCAAGGTAAAGACGAAATCTTGCTACGTCGGCAAACCGTTCGCCAGCTACTATGGTAGCTTCGTACTCGGCTAGTAACATTCAGCCATTTTATACTTATTCCGATAGGCTATATAAAGATACAGATGCCAATATAGTCTCGATGCTTTTTTAGTTGTTACCCACGATTTTCTTCTCAGCCTAGAGAGATCGTGTCGAAGTACAGCACAAAGGATAAATGCCATTTCAAATTAAAGTAGTGTCCAAGTACGAGATTATATCTGCAGAAAATAAAAAATTAATTAAAGTAAAAAACTTAGAAATTAAATTAGGTGCAGCAAAAAATCCAGACTTTCAAGATGAGCGCGATCCGATAATCAAACCGTTCAAACAAAAAGTCCCCTCTTTAGAGGAGGCACAAAAAGTTGCACGAAAGTTTATCGACGATAATTTAATAGACGGGGGATCTTGGTATGCTGCGGACGCAGGTTGGGTATTTGAAAATGGTAAAAAGATAGCAAGAATTGCTTATAACGGGACCATAATTAAAGGTTAAACAGCTAATTAAAAATAAGAAATACATAGGATGGTTTGTCAATAACCCCTCCCTAAAGAGAGGGGCTTGAAGCTAAAGGTCTCACCAACCAGAGGTTTCAAGAGAAAAAGGAGACTAGACTGACCAAGGGGAACAATACCCGTCTGAAGGTAACTAGGTTCTACGGTGGTAGACCTCCAGTACACAGAGAATGTTTCGCTAGTTTTCTGTCCCTACTGAACCAGTGTCGAAGCGAGATTTTACTAGGTGCGTAAGCACAACTTTCTCAGAGAGATTCATGGTCCCAGTTTTAGACAAACTTAAAACCCCCTTGATGCCATGCTCCGAGAAAAGAGCACGGCATCTTATGGAAAAAGGAGAGGCAAAGCCCTACTGGTATCAGGGTATTTTCTGCATCATTATCTTATTTTTGATTCTGTTAGTTAGTGATTTGGCTTATGGTGTGGTAGTAGGTGCTATTGGGGATTCGATATCTGTAGGTTGGAATGCGGAACATTTAGGCTTTAACTACAAAAGAAATTTCTCCACTGGAAAAAACATAAAATCCCAAGCGGTTTATTTAAATGCTTTTCATACTTTTAATGCTGCGTTCCCTGGTGACTGGATAAATACCATACAGCACCAAGTAAATTTTATTCTTCCCTTCAATCCAAATTATGTAACTATTTTAATCGGTGCCAATGATCTATGTCATAGCGATATACTAGATTGGGATTTACATCTTCGAGGTGTAGCCGATGACGTTCGCCAAGCCCTCAGTAAATTAGACGCACCTAATCGTAAAATAGTTTTGATCGGCGTGCCTGATATATTGCGTATATATGAATTAGGTAAAAATGATGAAGAATGTAAGACAAAATGGTATTTAACGCACAAATCCTGTCCTGCTTTGTTAGATCCAAATAATACCGAAAAGGATTTTAGGTATTTCAAATACAAATTAGATCGTTTAAATGGTTTATATGAACAATTAGCGCACGAATTTCCCTCAGTAACATATATAGACAAAACCGCTAAATTCAATTTTCAAGCCGAACATATCTCTAGAGTGGATTGTTTTCATCCATCAGAGATAGGACAACAAGCCATTAGTGATGCTGTATGGTCTGAGAACGAAAATTGAAAGAGGGGAAGACCTAAAAGACCTTCCCCCACTTTATCTTAAGAGGGAGACTTCTTAGCATCGTCTTATGGTGGTTGTCAAATTAAAGCGAAGCATCCGTTTTTATTTAAAATAACTTTACTAGATTCGACTACCATTTGATCTGTACCTTCGATAACAAAGTTTTTATTTTTGTAAGGGTTATAACTAACTTTACTCATATTTTTAGTTACCAAACAAGGTATTTCAATTAGAGTACCTATAGCGAATGCGTGAACATTTTTTTGTTTTTCTTTGCATACACGCTGCCTCCCCCCTTGTCGTACACGAAACACTACGTCTATAAGGCAAATCTCCTCTCGCCAATCGACGACTTTGCCCTCTACTAGTATCGAGTAGCCGCCTTTGTTTAGATTTCGATACACATAGCATTTCATTTTGGTCGCTTTTTCAAAATGATTTCAGCTTCATTTCTACAAGAAAGATAGGCGAGTACGTCTTTTTTATTTACAGTTTTTTCCAAAATAATATCACCACCAAACCTAGAGGCGAACCACACTGCTTTTTTGTGGTCGAGCGTCCAACTAAGTCCATTTTTATTTTTGCTACTGCAGCCACGATAGATATTTATTTGGTCCGGTAAGGAATCAAAAAATTTGATGTCTTTAGCTGACATGAAGTGATTTATATTAAAGCATTTATATTTAAAAGCCTTTAACCAGGCATTCATTTCTTGCCAAATATTTTCTGAATCAGTCCATATATCTTTTAATAATTTTGAATAGTCCGTCTCGTCCATCATAGATTGGATGTTTAAAAAAGCTTGTAGTCTATACGGTCGCTCATGCATCCAAATATATGTAGAGAAATTTTTATTTTCTAATGATTTTTTTATCGCTTCTTTTTTTTGTTTTAATTGCAAATTTAATAAATTATTTAATTGGGGTATATATGGTACTGAAAAAACTAAAGGATGTTTAAGTACCGGCAGTCCTTCGTTGCTTACAAAAACAGCTAAATCTGGATGTAATTCAACCGGAGTATATAAGTCATTCACGTTGTTTACCTTTCTTACTCCTTGCCGACAAGGTACGCAAAAAGTCATCTTTTAGTTTTTGTAGGGTACAATCTGAGGGATTAATATCGTCCCTGAAGCGATGAAAGGTAGGCATTCTTAGCTTGTCTGCCTTTGTCAACTCGTAGGCATATAGATCGCATACCTTACCATAGTACTGCTTTACGTCTTGCTCTAGGCAGGTGAAACCAGACACATAGCCTACTTCTAATAGTTTATCATTGTGGTAAACGCTGACCGCGAAGCTACCGATATAGGGCTTATTTTTACCCATTCGGTAACCTGTTACGATGCAGGACACAGAGGCAGACTTTTTCAATTTTGCCCACTCTTGCCCATAAGCGCAGCGTAGGTCTTTAATGATTAATCCTTCACCGCCCTGCGAAGTAACTTCGTTAAATTTAGCCTCAAAATTGCCAGTGTATTGTTCAACAATTTTAATATGGGGGTTATTTAATTCCTTAACTGTAGTTTCAAGAAAGCGCCTTCTCTCACGCAATGAGAGTTTGCGAATATCTTTGCCTTTCAAAACAGGTATATCAAAAACGTAATAAGTGATTTTCTGAGATATATCACCGCTACTCATTATGGAGGCTGTTTTCTCAAACGATTCAAAAAATACCTCTCCATCTAACACCGTACCAGTATAGTCGGAAGAATAGGCGTCTTGGGTTATATACGGAACACTAGCACTGCGGTCTGTATATACACCGGACACACCTTTATGCCGTGATAATATTGTGCTTGTTGTCTTCTCTGACTTATAAGGATCAAAATTAATGTAGAGCATAAAACGCTCGCCATCTATTTTTAGCTCGGCTACGGCATCAGAATACTGATTAGTACTGATCCCTACGCATCGTGGTGGATCGATTAACTTATCTGATTTCTGTGTCTCAACTTTAGGTGAGGTAGTATTTACTTTAGGTTCAAAACGAACCGATAAGACTTCGTAGGCTTTATTAACCGCTACCTGTTGCTCATCGCTCCCCCCTCGGTCTGGATGGGATGTGAGTGCAGCTTTATTACGTGCCTTTTTTAGTTCATTTAAGGTAGATGGCATTTGTGATAGGCTTAAGACCGCTAAGTGGTCTACACTACCGTCCAGTAGTGATACCATGGCTTCGGCTTGCTTACGCCATTGGTCGGGATTACCCCGATCACCATCGTAGGTTTTATACCTATCCCAAAAACTTTTAGCCATGACCTATACCCTCATTTGTCTAATTCACGCAGGGAGCGTGCAAGCATCCTTATAGTCTCGGCATCAAAGTGGTTTAGATCAGTTAGCTTATCGTTGAGTAAGCGTTCTAGATCACTCATATACCGTTTGTTACCGACTACTTGATATAGCGTCTGAATTAAAAGAGCGATGGGATTCATCGTTTTATGCCCTTCTACCAATCGCTTTAGATTCGGCAGCGTCTAAAGCTTTTAGAGCAGGGAGTATTGCCTTCAAATGTTTACAATTGCGAACACCGTTTCTTGCGTGAATCCAACCTGGACACGAGCAAGCCCAATCACCGTTACTACGGCTTTTTGCAACCACGTATAGCCGGTCGCTAGAACTAGATTTGATCTCAAATCTGTGGGTGTGTGTTTTATTGTCTGGCAATACTTGTGCGTCGATTGCTTGAGCGATAACTTGAAGTGCGTTTTGCATAAAGTCCTCCTTGGTTACTGATAAATACTTATCGGTAAAAAAGAAAAAAACTTTATTTATAATATATAAAAATTAGTAATATTAAATACTTAAGGCGTCTATTTGACGGCAAAGCAGTGAGTAAACGTGGGAGTTGGGACTAAATAAAGGACACGTTCTAATTTCACGCTCAAGTTCTTGATTTTTATGATAATAAGCCCAAGCACATGCGGTAGCGGTAGAGCGGCTAATTCCTGCCACGCAGTGTACTACTAATTTTTTATCTTTGTGTTTAACAAAAAAATCAACAACTTTTTTGGCATCCTCTTTAGTCATAAGTTTGCCGTAGGGTGTCGGGGAGCTAACATCATCGAATACTAGTTTGAGAACATCTAAATAATATTTCTCGAATAAAAAAGGCTCTGGTTCCTCGTCTTTTATTCTGATTAAAACGGTATCTAGGCTAGGGTGATAATATTTAGCTATAGATTCTGGTAGAATCAGAACCCCATGTTTTTTAAAAATTTCAAAACGCTCATTTTTTGCCATTTTAAAGCCTACGTTTTCCTGCTTTATAAGCCTCTATAGTCTTAGCAATACCGTCTTGTAAAGATGTTTTTGCAGACCACCCTAGTCTATTGAGATAAGACACATCTAATAGCTTTCTTGGAGTACCATCCGGTTTAGTTTTATCCCATTTGATTTCGCCATGAAAACCTACAGATTCGGCAATTAAATATGCCAATTTATTTATGCTTATTTCTTGACCGCTTCCAATATTGATATGCTTCCCTTGAAAATCTACATTTTTTTCTAACAAGAAAACAATCGCATCAGCGCAATCATCTGCGTATAAAAATTCTCTTTTAGCACTGCCTGTTCCCCAAAGTAATACTTCATCGTTGGCTTCAATAAATTTGCGAATCATAGCAGGCAAAACATGAGAATTTTGCAGATCATAATTATCGTATTCGCCGTACATATTTGTAGGCATAACAGAAAAATAATTACGTTTATATTGTCTATAAAGTGAGGACACCAGCTCAAGACCTGCAATTTTAGCCAAAGCGTAAGGTCTATTTGTTTCTTCTAATTCACCAGTTAATAAACAAGATTCAGGCATAGGTTGTGGTGCAAACTTTGGATAAATACAACTTGAGCCTAAAAAAATCAGCTTATCTACATCGTATTTATGGGCACCCCAGATCAAATTATTTTGAATACAAAGGTTTTCATAGATATAGTCTGCTCTATAAGTATTATTAGCATGGATTCCACCAACTTTAGCGGCAGCTAATAGCACTACATCAGGCTTTACATCTTTATAGAAAGAATAAACATGGTCCTGGTTAGTTAGATCTAGTTCCTCTTTTGTACGAGTAACTATTTCATAATTTTTATTTTCCAGATTTCTTTTTAGAGCGGATCCAATCAGCCCTTTGTGACCAGCAATAAATACCTTCACATAGACCTCTCAACTCAACTAGTTTTAGGTCTGCTAAGACCATTTCTTCACAAAGCTGTTCTACAGTAATTTTCGGTTCCCAACCGAGTTGTTTTTTTGCTTTGCTTGCATCACCTAATAATAGGTCTACTTCAGAGGGGCGATAATATATGGGATCAACTTTAATTATTTCTTGACCTGTTGCAAGACAATAACCGACTTCACTTGGACCTGTACCTTTAAATTCGAGATCAATATCAGCGTATTTAAATGCCATACGGATAAAGTCTCTAACACTTGTCATTTTATTAGTAGCGAGCACATAATCGTCAGGGGTATCTTGTTGCAGCATTAACCACATACCTTCAACAAATTCTTTTGCATGTCCCCAATCCCGTAAAGCATCTAGATTACCGAGGTAAAGAGTTTTTTGTAAACCGTGTTTAATCCGCGCCACAGCCATCGTAATTTTTCTTGTTACAAACGTCTCACCACGACGAGGGCTTTCATGATTAAACAAGATGCCATTACTTGCATGAATACCATAAGCCTCACGGTGATTAATTGTAATCCAGTGAGCATATAATTTTGCTACACCGTATGGGCTACGAGGATAAAAAGGTGTTTTTTCTGTTTGTGGGACTTCTTGCACTTTCCCATACATTTCACTCGTCGATGCTTGATAAAATCTAGAGCTTAAATTAATCGATTTTATCGATTCTAAAATTCTTAGTGTTCCTACTGCATCAGCATTTGCGGTATATTCAGGCGTTTCAAAGCTAACTTTTACATGGCTTTGCGCTGCCAAGTTATAAATTTCATCAGGTTGAATTCGCTCAAGAAGCCGATGCAGAGAGCTGCCGTCCGTTAAATCCCCGTAATGAAGTTTAAATCTACCTTCCAAATCGTGATTATTTTGATACAGGTGATCAATGCGAGAAGTATTAAAGCTACTACAGCGTCTTTTAAGACCGTGTACTTCATAGCCTTTATCTAATAAAAGTTCGGCTAGGTAAGAACCATCTTGACCTGTAATTCCTGTAACAAAAGCTGTTTTCATAAAATTTTATCCAATACATATTTAGCTAAATGTTTAGTGGTTAAATTATTTTTTGTATAATCAAATAAGTATTCTAACCACTGATTGTATACATCATTTGTAACTTTGAAATAATTTTTGTAAACGTCGCTCAAGAATTTTTTGGGGTAGGTAGTCATAATATGTTGCGGCAAATCGTCAACATCAGGAAACAATGGAACACATTTATTAGCTAATATTTCATAATGACGTTTACAATCCCACCCTCCTTTTTTAAAGGTAAGCGCGTATTTACTTTTTTTATAGTCGTCATAATAATCTTTTTCATTTTTAAACTGATACGAAGATGTATTAAATTTATAATCCAATGGAAGTAACCTATTTCGCACGTTAGGTTGTTTGATCCAGCCTGTCACTATTGGCACTTGATTAGAAAACATCTGTAGCTTTTCTACAGGTTCGTTCCAAATTTTTTCTTCCGGCATAGCAAAAGAAATCGGAAACAAAGATGCCGTGGGTTCCACTAAGATTTCTCTTTTAAAGGTCTTAAAACCAGGAGGAGAAAAACACATCAAAGTGTCGTCTTCACCGTCAACTAAAGCTATTTTTATTTTATCTATTTTTTTTGTGATTTCATCAAATTGTTGATTACATCTAAAAAATGATAAATAAATTACAGCATCGTAATACTTACTGTCTAGTTTTTCAGATATCTCTTTTTCTGAGACTACTACTCTAAGTGCAGGATCTAAATTTTTAGCATAACTAAAACCACGTCCGTATAAATACGCCAAATCTTCCTGATAGTCTTTATACAGGTACTCGATATGAGTATTACACTCTACATCAGTACCGTATAAAGATTTCAAACCATGATATAGATCGTCTTGCATATAATCAGTTTGATTACGACCAAAAACGAGTATTTTCATTTTACACCATGGCGTAAGTTAAAAGACCGCGAGCAACAGCACCTAATGGATCTTGTGCCATACGAATTTCTTTTACTTTAAAAGGTAAAGGTGCTTTTCTGGAAAAGCGGCTCAATTCCCTTTCCCACAGCTCTTTAAACCCCCTTAAACTTGCTGTACCACCAGATAAAATGATTGGTATAGCTTCGGGAAAGTCTAGCTGACTTTTCATTTTAGACCACTGCTGTACTAAATGTTGAATCTCGTATTTAATCATTGCAGCATAGTGGTAGTATAAAGCAGGTCCTATCTCCTCATCTAGTGCGTCAGGGTTTTGTAAATCAAAATCTGGGTCCTCTTTAACTTTCAAAACTCTTGCTACAGGTATACCTACTGCTGCAGCAGTATTATTATCAATCCAGTCACCACTACGACAAATAGAAAACTCTAAAGAGCCAACCAGTTTGTAGGAGCAAGCAATATTAACTTGTCCTGCACCATGACTAATACAAATACCAGTATGATTATCATCAGCACACTCAGCATAAACAATCGCCAGTGCTTCATTTACTGGCTCAGGAGCATAACCTAAGTCTTCTAAAAGCTGCGAAAAGAATCCTGTATGCCAAACATTATTGGCTTTTAAATTATCAACGGGTACTGCAGGAATAGAGAAACAACATTTTTCAAAATCCTCGTCTGGCTCTCCTACCAATGCTTTCACTAAAGCACTGATTACTGCCCTACCGTCTTTTTCATCTGGGTTTAATACTCCAGAAGACATAGGACGACGAACCTCTTGATTCAAGATCCTGGCTATAGCAATTGCTTCATCTCCAACGATGTATGCCTTATCTTTAATGTGAACAGCATTCAAATTACCTTGTGCTAAACGCTGCTTTTGTTCATCATCAATGCCTACAAAGGCATTACGAAGTCTTTTTGTTGTTACTGATTTACCTGTAAGCCTTGCCGCAACTAAATTAGCTGTGCCTAAATCTAGTCCTACGCTCATTTTATTTTCCTTATTTTTATTTATTTGCTTTCGATAGCCGTAGTTTTTCAACTTCATCAAAATCAAATTTTGATTGCGATGTATCTACAGTATTTACTTCACTCTTTACTTTTACAGCTCTTGGGATAAATGGTAAAGCGTCTTCGACTTGATATGAATGTTGTTCTTCAACCATGTCCGTAAGAGGTAATTCTTGAGGCTGCGGAGAATAAGAAAATACAGGCGTGGAGGTAGGTTGTTGTTGCTTTTCAATTAATTCTTGTAATAATTGGTTTTGTTGTAATAAAAGTTCTTCTGAAGACTTTTTTATAAAAAATAATTTTCCCACTAATAAAACTCCAAAGATGATAATTAGGATAATTTGCGTTAACAGTAAATTCTCTATCATCCTGTTTTAGCTATTTCCTCATTATGTTTAATAGTACATCGGGTCTGACAATCCATGCAAACAATTATCGTCCTGTTTGCAATTTCAATAAAATTAAGAGACTGAGATTTACATGCCTTGCATTGCTGTTTTTTTTCCTCTTGTACTTCAGGATAATCTATAGTGTCTAATACTGCCTGCAACTCCATCTCTCTATGTAAACCCCTGACTAATTGTTTTCGCGCTCGTCCGCCCTGCCTCTTTAAAATTTTTAATTTTGCAATTTCTTTTTGAAGCCTCTTAACTTCCTGTTCCAACTCATTCAGCTTACGCTTGTAAAATCTTTCTTCACAGTTGGCTCCCATATTACCCCTCAAGAAAAAAGGATTGTAAATTAGGATAATTAGTCTATTGGTATCCCATAAGCGTTCATAATCTGAAATATCGTATTTGTACTTTGCGATCCTTGTAAATCACCCACTTTATATAATAGACCAGAACGGTAGCGTTGTGGTCGCGTTGCAATAAAGCCTTGATTAGACTGTGCGCGAATAATCCCACCTTTAGTTTTAGCTGATTGATCAGCTACCATGGAGTTCAACCGGTCAATAATACTATCTATATCTGCGCCAGGGTTATATCCCAACGTAACAGTCTGTCCACTAAAGTCTAAATTCGTTTCCGCATATAGAATGCGCTGGGCAGTTAATCCCCAAGCCGCAGCAGCTAAAATACCAAGACTTTCAAGAGGTGGAGGTATATTCGTTAATCCATAATTAGTTGGGGGAGTATATTGATTTAAAGTGCCTATACCACGCTTTAGATATTCAATAATATCTTCATCTGAATAAGAGTAAACGATACCAGTTTTTTTCTGTAATTTGTCTATAAGCATCCTTAAAGACTTCATTAACTGAAAAGTACTAGAATTAATGACCTCAATAGCCTGCAATTCTATGTCTTGCTGACTTTCAGGAAAATCTCTAACATTCCAAATTGCCGTATATTCACCTACGGAAGCAAATTTAGGTACGTCTGTGTAATAAACGTAATGCGTATCTTTAGATATTTCTATTAAGTTATTAACCCCAGGTGGATTGGGGACTGGATAAGTAAACGTAGCTGCGTGTATAGGGCTATTATCCGAACCCCTTGGTACTACTTTCACTCTTAATAAATCTGGGCGTACAGTATTCTCAAATTTAATCCTAATACCATCGCCTACAAATGTTAGTAATTGATGTAACTCCGGTTGTTGTCCGGGTACTGCCGTTTCAACTACATCAAATTCAAAACTAGTCTCGAATTGACGAAAGTTTCCATCTACCATCACTACTTGAAGTATATATCGGCTATTAACATTAGTTAATTGTGCGTCACGCGGAACCACCCAACCCAATTTCCAATAGCCAGGACCAGAGGCAGGTACAGCAACACCCTGCTCTAAAATTTGCCCATCTGGAGCGCGTATAACAAAATTAGGATGGGTGGATGTATCTACGGGGATAACAGGTTGTGTTTTACTTTCATCATAAAAAAAACTAAAAATAAAAAACTCCAAGGTTCCTCTTTTCAACACACGTGAAGTCTCTTGGGTGGTTGCTTGGAAGCCTGGAGCTTGAACGGACATATCTATCCTCTATATTGATCTATTGCGTTAATTATATCGTCCTCATTGAAAAGGCACAAAACAGCTTCAAAAAGAGCAAATATAGGCATTTTAAATAAGACAACAAAATCCTGTGTATTTAACGCTTGATTACCTAGTTTGTATTCTGTAATTAATCTGTTAGTGTAATCATTTTTTATTACACCTCTTAATTTTTCATAATAAAACTTATCTTTAGATATATTTCGCGGCATCCTTTTCTTGTCGCCTAAAAGATAAGATCTCATATTTGCTATGAAATACATTATTTGGTCTGCGTCTTCTATGGATTGCAGATATCTAATTAGGTGTTGGGTGACGATGCCTGTCTCAGAATGAAATTTAGAAATACCCAAGGGGTTTGTTTCTAATGCAGACATTGCACATAATGTTTGGTAGACAAAATCGCTTGCCTTATCATAATATCTATTTCTAAAAAAAAGAAACCAGGGTGGGGTTTCTTTGAAAAATGCTCTCCTATTATCGGGCTGTTTTATTTCTTTATCTAACATATACTTTAATGCTGGCATATATAGATTCATGGTTCTTCCCTTGGACGAGAATAGACGCTTAATTTATCTAAAAACTTTCTAAATTCTTCATATACGTCTTTAATTAAAGACCAATAAAATAAAATTTTCTTAGCTCGTTTTGACGTACTTTTTTCAGTAGTGCGTGTAATCACGATATCTATCGCCTTCGTTACAAAATCCCCAAAGGAAATAATAACAAAAGAGGACGCACTAATTACGCCGGTAATTTTAACAATTTCTGAAGTTAATTCACTCATGCAAAAACCACCGTGGGATTAAGTGCTTTTTTTACCACACCTGTATCTAAATGAATACGCTCTGTTTTGACTAAACCCTCACGCCTCGTAAAGACATGCATGACCTGTATGGCTGGAGATGCTGTTACCATCTGTTGAGAGGACAAGATATCCGTACCTACCCAAGATCCGTTAATCAAAAAGTGTGTCATATTTATTGAGATCTGCCAGTCACTATGGAAGTGTCCGCAATGTAGAAAATGAATATTTGTTTGGAGCATATTACTATATTCAACAAAGGTACGCTCTATACTCTCAAAGCTAGGTTTTCGATGTTTTATTTTATTTATACCTCGATCACCATGCATAAGTAGATGATTCCAGCCGTATAAATTTATCAAATAAATCCAAGATTCATTAAAATAATATTTAACATTTGTTATAGACTTTACGACCTGTATTTGTGCATGGACAAATCTCTGGAAAACCTTATCCATTGAATTACGGTACGGTTTTTCTTCTTTTTTACCAATACGACCGTGATTGCCAAATACTTCAAGTATCTGAAAATTTATTTGAGGAAAGCTCAAGAATATTTCAATAAGCGCACCGGCTAGGTCTACAGCACCTTGTAGCGCCTGATCGACTACGAAGGCATCTATATAGTTACCATGTCCAAAATAGATGTCATCACCGTCCACCATATCGCCAAGACAAGCAATAATAACGGTATCTATATTATAGTCGCGGCTGTTACGTTCTATTTTTTCAATAACGGCAAACTTCCAAACTTGAAGCTTGCTTCGCCACACATCCCAATTATGTTCATTCAATACTGTTTCATCTGTAGAAAATTTAGTTCCGAGTTGTAAATCAGACAACTCAAACCATAGAGTACAAGATTCTTTCTTTCTTTTTTTATCTATAGATCTGCGACATACCGTTATTCTTGGTGTCTTTAATTTTTTAATTATTTCTGCTATTTCGTCTTTAGGCATAGCCGTCCAAATAAAAAAGGGTGGAAAAATTCCACCCTTATAGGATTTAAAAACGAGTTTTTTTCCGTGCTTTAGCAAAACGTGAAGCAAGACCTGCTTCATCTAATGCTTGCGACCAAGTACCAAATCTCTTTTCTACAGTAGTTTTAGAAATAGCTCCTAAGCTCTCATAGTCACGACGGCTATAAGGCTTACTATTATTTGCTCTAAAAACACGGCGTAGTTCTTTAATAATTTGAGTATCTGTGTACTTTTGCATAATTATACCTTTATTGTGGTTAAGATACTTTCTCAATAATTAATTCTAACTCGCGCTTTAACTTAAAGATATAGTCTCTAGCGTCCGCTCCATAACCAGCATCCTCTAAATCCGTTATTTCAATCTGTAACTGCTTCATAATTTCTTTAGCTTTAGATGCTGTGTCATACGGGGAAGGATCAAAAGCAATGAAGTTTTCAATTAGATCATCCACCCAAGGGTTTTTCTGCTCTACGTCCTGCGTTTTCATATTACGCAATTCTTCATTCTTTTGATCGTGCCACCGCACGGCATCAACTACGTCAGCCGCAATTTTGAAGACAGGCTCGTTTGAGATCACCCCCTTTGAAATAAGCCCTTTTGCCTTCATCTTCTCTAACTGTTGATTTATTGCTGAATCGCTTACAAGATCTTCAATCTCTTGGCGTGTCAACTTTGGTAGCTCCAGAAATTTTGGAGATGATCTGGTTCCAGTAGACGACTTGGTTTTTGCCTCTACCTCCGACCTTGTAGTTGATAGCTTTGGTACTTGTTTTAACATTGAAAACCTCTCTGATTTTTTTACCTAGTTGTTCAATCAATGCAGTCTCCTCATCTGTCAAATCCTCTGATGAAGACCATATCTTTAAAAATAAATGACGTTCCTTATAATTAAGGAGCGGCATACAGGTTAGATATAATCTGCCTAAATCTAACAGATTCTCAACCGCAGTATATGCACAACAGCTATCTTTTTTTATTTCTACTATATTTTTTACTTTGACCTGTAATTTATCGCAACTAAAAAATAAATCAGATACTACAGAGGTTAAATTTAAGGCAGGATTTAAGAGAATTATCTCTGTGGCTTGGTGCGCTAATTCATGAAGGTCAAAGTAAAACTTATTTTGTGACCGTAATAAATTATACGCCTCAGAAAATATTTCTTGATACTTTTTCGCCGTGACTTCCCTAAACATAGACCCCAATCCTTTGGAATTGAATCTTAATGCTTAGGACGCTAAATTAAAGGCAATACCCTCCATGGTCGGGGTTCCAGAAGCAGCTAGTCGAATCTAGACTGTTTTCACAAGTATGCTGGTCTGTATGATTATATTGAGAGCAGGTGCCGTTTTTTAAAAAGCACCTGAGATAGCGACCAGAGAACCACTCGGTTTTAGCATCACAGCTTGAAACATCTGCGAACGCTTTGTTTTTTCCAAAATGGAACCCTAGCCCTCCTACTGATATCAAAAATATCATTATCCCAATATTTACATCTTCCCTCATATTTAGCACCTTTCGCGCAAATTAAGGATCTTCGCTCTCTTTAACGGCTTCTTCCTCGGTTATTTGCGACAGCACAAAATCAATATAGCTTTTAAGAGGAGACATGATCACCTGACCAAACTCTTCTTTAAGTCTTCTATTATTAAACACTACGTTCATATTCATAAACGGTAGGTAGTATTCCAAGCTGCGAAAGTATTTTTTCAGCCCTGGTTCAACAACATATTGTTCATAGTGCTGCTCGGTCCAATCAGCAGGATTGATAAGTTCAGGTCCTGCTACGTTGTAAAATTTACTGATAGCATTCATCCACTGATGAACTATGTAACAGTCTTTAATTCCAGCCGACACGTTATATGTGTCGTATTTTCTTTTAGGTAGGTCTAGGAGTTTTGCCGTGTAATTCACTACAAACGATACCGGCACAATGTCTATATTAGAGTTATGCCTAACAGGTAAGGCGTCAAACTTCATCATAAGGGGTGCCGACCAAAATATTTGGCGAGCAAATGTTTTATCTTTGATTGTATCACTAAGTAAGATTGGAGGTCTAATAATTAGAAATTCAAGTCCTGAAGACCTTACTAGTCCCTCGGCAATAGCTTTAGACTTAGTATAAGGGTTATGATGATTATTATCTGGACGACATCCACCATCCTCGTCTAGGCACTCATCTTTTATATCACCGACATTGCAGGCAGTGCTTATATAACAAAATAGCGGTTGGCGCTGTAGCTGCCTAGCGTACATGATAACTTTTTCTGTACCGCCAATATTTAGGAGCGTACAGGATTCTGGTTTATTAAAAGATGTCTCAGCGGCAGCATGAACAATAATGTCACATTCAATAGGGTTTTTTAATCCTAACCCCTCCTCGGTCACGTCACCTGCTACTGCGGATATATTTTTACCTTCTAGGTACTTGGTGCTTTTCTTAAGGCGTGTATTTAAACGCTCCTGTGCTTGCTCATCACTGTTTGCCCTTACTACACAATATACCTCTGCTCCCCCATTAGCTAGTTGGACCGCCAGCTCACCACCAAGCATTCCTGTAGCACCAGTCAATAGTATTTTTTTATTTTGAAGCATTAATTAAACCTAATACGCCAATTAAACAAACACCAGTCCAGACAATTTTTATTGGGTTAAACTCTTCGCCAAATATTATAAGACCTAAAATAGTAGATATTGTGATGCTGAGAGCAGACCAAGTAGCACATACAAACGAAAGGTCTAAAAATTTTAGAGAAAAATTAAAAAAGATCAAACTGACTAGATAAGTTAATATGCCAAAAATAGAATAATTTAATTTTGAAAAACCATCCGATACTTTCATAAGTACACATCCGGTTTGTTCAAAAAAAATAGCACCTGATAGTAATATCAAACCTTTATTCATCTTTTTGTACTATTTAAATCATAAGCACTTGTTCCTGATCCTAACGTATTCATATTGATCCCATATCTGTCATACATAGCATTAACTTGATCTGGGACTTCCTTCATACTAGGACGTAGTTTCCCTAAATGAATACAATTTACATCAGGCAAAAATGCGGTACGGTAACCTTGTATCCAGCACCTTTCAGCAAAAAACCATTCAAAGGAATCTGAAGGCGTAAAATACCCAACATGCTTAATCTTTTTTAAGTTCCATATGCCAGGATTCAAAGTAAAACCAAACCAATGAGCATGAGAAACTTTACCTGGATGCTGAGACATAAAAGATTTCCAACCATCGGAATTTACAAAACCTTTCCATTCATGACGCAAACACTCCAATTCGCCTTTTTCATTCCTGATTTCTTCACCACTCAAAACAACTCGATCATTTTCAAAAAATGTATTTGTTTCATGATAATTTTTATTGAAAACAACTTGGCTTAATTCGTCATATTTTTTTAATAAATCAATACATTTAGTTATATAGTTGTCATCTTTTATAAAGAAAAAATCATCTTCTAAAAATATTAAATAATCGAAATCTTTTTCATATAATTCACGGAGAATTACGTTTAAGGAACCAGCATGTCCTTTCTCGTGAGGCTTCTTTGTAAGAAACGTAGCCTCTGGAGCTGTTTTCTTCATATGCCTTAAGTCATCTTTGGGACTAAAATCATCGACAACGTAGTATTTATCGATTAGATGAGTGTCCAAGCAATGCAGCTTAAAACTATTCCAAGCCCTTTTAAAGGGCATAGGGCGTCTACACGTAGTGACACTAAGGGCTATTTTTGTCATTTTATAACCTATTAATTAAATTAATCACTAGATAAAGCTATAGAAGCTAAAGCTCTGGCTTTTGCATCTTGATTTAATCCTATTATACTAGCTAATAATTCAGTAGCTCGCCTATAGGCTTCATCAAATTTTTTACCAATATTCATAGCTGTGTTTTGTGCATGTTCTTGCGATTTTTCGGGGAAGTCTTCTAAATTTTTATTTAAGAATCTAAATTCTGTCATCATATCACTTATCATACCACGTATGATTGGTTGAATGACCTTTTGAATTATGGCTCTGTATACATCCTCTTTATCTTTTAATTGATAAAGTTCTGCTATCACACTTTTACAGCTATCAATCATTCCTGTTAGGGCGCGGCTTTTATCAAAGGTAGGATTGTAACGATATTCAGCTTCAGCTATGGGAACTAAATCTATAAGAGTTTTTAAACATTCTTGTAAAATTTGTTCGGGAGTACCTACTTCGGTCCGATCTTCTAAAAGCAGGCTTATTTTATTTTCTTCAAAGCCTAAAGCCGATGCAATCTGCGCGGTAGTAAAACCATCTTCGCGCATCTTGTATACTTTTTTCTTGATGTCCGGCATCCTAGTTAAGTCTACATCTTTTACGATGTTAGTTTTCTTAACTATTTTCTTTTGTGATGCCTTAACAAGTTCAGTAATTTTGACATCTAAATCTTCAGACATTACGATAATTTAGTGCCCTTTTCTAATTTTAGAGTAGCTAGAGGAATTCTTTCTGAAAGAAGTCTTGCTTCTTTACCTCTAACCATATTTAGTACCCATTTCATTACCCACATTAAAGGTAAACTGTCTAATACAGGTAACAATAACTTCTTTAAGTCTATCAAAAAGTTTTTTATATCCCAAACTTTTTTATATCCTTGCTGAATTGCTAATTGAACAAATCTCTCGGTAGGCATTCTAAAAACACCACCACGATTATTCTTGTAAACAATCTCTTTATTAGTAGGTAAAACTTTAATTACTTCAAGTATAGAACCGCCTGCTTTAAGCCTAAGTCCAGGTACTACTTCAGCAGACCTCAATTTAGTTAAAGGAAAAATAGAGGCGGTTACATCTCCACCAGGAGTTATAACCACCTGCTTTACAAAATTCATCGGGGAAAATTCTGATTTACCAATAGCTGCAAGATGGGCTTCAGTAAATACTAAAGCCTCTAAAGTGTCTCGGGGTTGGTACTTAAGTTTTTTCATCATAAATAATCTTATTGTAGTGAAAATCTAAATTTTGTTTTCCCGCAGTCGTAAATGCGAACTAAATTATCTCGATACGTATTTTCTTTTTAATCTTCTCCGATTGAAAAGGATTCTCGACACCATAATTTTTTAAAAAACTTTCTTTTGCTTTATTTTTAAAATTTTTACTTTGAGTAAAAAAATCAACACCGTAAAGGTCTTGATTTGTCTTACATAATTTATGTTTTACTACATCTGCTTGCATGGCGTTTTCAAATCCATAGCGGTCTTTATTTGTATTTTTACACTTATTTTTTATTTCTTTAGATTGTAAAGGATGATCAACTCCATATTTTTTATTTAAAGTTTTTTTTGATTTAATTTTTACTTCTTCTGCCTGAAAAGCATATTCAACACCCAAATTTTTTAAGTTAGTTTGTTTTATTTTTTCTTGAACTTTTTTAGACTGTGATGGGTATTCAACACCTAATTTTTCTAGGTTAGAAAGCCTTATTTTTTCTCTAGCTCTTAAGGGATGAGTGCCGTTGCCACGAATTAAGGCGTAAGGCTTTGCTTTATATGAACCATACTTCTCATCTACAAAAATAGCAGGACAAGAAATAGAAACAAAACTACTTACCACTAACTTTACATATGTGGGAAGCCGGTCTATAATTTCTTGCAGTGTAAATTTATTTGCCATATATTATGGCAATAGCAGATGCGAGAGTAATTTACCACTACTCTCGCATCTTTTTTATTATCGAAACTTTAATCTACAAAAGTAACTAGTTTTTCTAGATCTTCTTCGCTATAACCGTAGGCTTTACGGTAATAATCTTTTATTGCTTCGCGGCTCATCTCGATGCTTTTCTCTGCTGCTTGCACTAAACCATGCAAAGCGGCAGTAGCGACCGTAGCCTGCTCACCATTGCTGAATCTAATTTGTGCGCCCGATGTCGTAATCCCTACGATTTCACCAACACGCATTTTACCGCTATGTGCGCACTTTACTTTATCGCCAATCGAATAGTTGTTCTCACAAGCTGAACCGGCAACACGATTTAAAGTTAAAGAATTAACTCCGGCGTGTGTTCTAAACGCACGGCTTTTAGAGCGTTCACGTAAAATGGAATCAATATCGTCTTCTTCGAGGCGTTCAATAAACACATTTCCTTCAGCACTTTTACCGACTTTCCAAACGTCTTCCATGTTTTCACCAAGGAAAGTAGTGCCGCCAACGATAGTTTTCATTTTATATCGTTTAACATCGGAGTAAGGTCTGCGTAGTACCGGCACAGAAACCGTGCAAGCTACAGCAGCAAAGTGAGGAAAGTAACGAACAGAGGCAGGATCAACAACAATACGTGGACGATTATCAGAAGCTTTATAAAGCTCCATAAGCGTTTGAGCTATTAATTCTTTGCTTGGTTTTTCATAAAATTCGCTGTCATACTGAATCAGTACATCTGCGGTTTTTTTATCATTGTCTAAAACGCGAAAATCAGCGACCACAAAATCCGTTCTAATCGGTGTTTGTTTTGAGATTTTTTTCGATAGACGATCAATGATCTTATCCGTCATCTTTGTTGCCATAACACTCCCTTTTTATTTATGTACTATAATTACTAATAAAATTAATCTTTATATCGTATTTAAATACGCATAGGAGTATTGCCTAATACAAATTCAGATAACTGTCTGACGAATTTTGCGCGGCTTTGATTAGTTTGATGTTTAATAGCACTAATAAAATCTATGAATTCTAAATTCATGTTTTTCTCAACCATTAAAATCGGAGGTGGCTTGAGTTGAAAACACGAATAAGAGCAATAGCCGTAGCCGCTAGGTAAAACACCTTCAGGATAAAAAAGTTCATCTTCACCTGAGCCACAAACCACACACTGCTCAAATGGAACAGGATCAAGTTGATGTTTACATAGTGATATGGCTACATCTTCGGCAAATACAGAAAATAAAGCCAAATAAAAGTTTGAATTAACCTGTTCTACTTCAGCTAAAGTAATTTCTAAAAATTGTGAGGCTATTTTATTCTTTTTTTCTTGTGTAAAAGCCTGGAAGTCATGTTCATTTTTTGCGGCACCTGGGCGGTTTCTTATAATATCTGTATAATTAAGAAAGCACCTTTTATAAGGTATTGTCTGCTCATTATCGGGCAAGTTGTAATTGCAGGATGCTACACTACAATTTTGTCTTAGTTCTAAGTTAACATAAGGACATGTAAAATTAGTCATTTTGACCTTTGATTTTCTTTTCTAGCTTTTCTCTCATTTGATGTTTTTACATCATGACATTGTCCGCAAAGTCTTTGTATATTTTTTATATCACAAAATAAACGCGATATAAAATCATCCCAATCAATAAAGGTCCCGTTAACTCTTATTACTGGTTCAATATGATCTGCATAAATATTTGTAGATGATACCCAGCCATCACAACCTTGGCAGTGATATTGAACCGCTGGACGATTGGATACCGTCCCATCTTTTTTATAACGAGGTACTTCTCGTCGTCCCGCGTTAAGAACTTCTCTTACAATAGGACTTCGAGAAAAAGTGCGTCTTAGAGATGCTCTAATCGCTGAATTTTCATTATATTTCTTTTTTTTAGACATTAAGGAACAAAACTTAATATTCCATCTGCTGTTAAAGGTATGTTGGTATCGTTATCTAAAACTTTGAGTACTCCTTTTTTTACATAATCAGATAAAATTGTAGCAAGTCGAGTTGATGCAAAGTCAGTTACCGTCACATTTCCAAATCCAGCGAACGCATATCTTGAAAAAGTTAGTGGTCGCTTATACGACACCATCCAAGAACAAGGGTTAACGGCAGCATCACCTATATTAGAAAAATCTGGAACATAAGCATCATAAGTTAAAAACGACACGTTCATACCGTGAGGTCCAATACCGACAGCTACTTTTTTTAGTTGATCTATTGGTAGAGTAGAAAACATTTTATAGGTTTCGTCAATAGATATAGTTATGCTCATAAAGGCATCCTTTGTAAATTATTTAATATTAAATCTTAAGATTTAGTTTATATTTTTTACAGGAGGTAACTAGTGTCGCTTAGAAATCCTAGAGTAAGAGCGGCTATGGCGAATCACCCTCGCGCTCCTGATCCCTCTAACAGCCGAAGTGCTGGTGATCCTACAGATGTTGCAGTCGATGTATTCCGACAAATATCTAAAGAACAACTAATCCCAACCATTGCAAACCGCACCAGGAATGCAATTTCGGTCGATGGTCGGCAAGTCTTTTTATATCAAAGGCTTCGCAGTGGTCGTAGATGTGCCTGTTGGTTAGGCGTCAATTCTACACCACATTCAGAATGTCCTATCTGCTTAAATACAGGTTTTAGTGGCGGGTATTATAAATGGGGTACGGATTTATATCTTATGGACCCCTCACGGGAATGGACCGGCGTTAATGTAGTTGTAAATCCCTTACTAGGTGTCCCCCCTTGGTTTACTTTAGAGACTGGTGCGGTTTCAGGCTATATAGAATGGTCTGAAACCATGATGAAAACTACTTATTACGGTCTAGATACTTCCCGCTTTGAATACAGGCTTAATGAAGGAAGCGTAAGTCTTAAGTTCAAACTGGAAGGAACAGATCCTACATTTATAAACTTTAGTGAAAAATCTTTAAAAGAGCGTCTGTTAGTAGCAGGTAGCGGACGATTTATATTTCGTGTCTATTTAAAACGAGCAGTAGCCTCAGATCCCTCACCTATGTTCTTATATTTTTTATTTAGAAGTCTTATTAGTTCTTCCGAACCACCAGTTATAATTATAGATATACCCAGACGTAATGAATCAAACGTATTAGCAGAGTACGGTGCTTTGGAGACTTTAACGCAAATAAACATGGCTTTTTCCGATATAGTCAAAAAAGTAAATTTAGAAGATGTAGTTATTAGACTTTTTGATATGACACGCTGGAAAGTAATAGAGAGTAGCCCTAACGATCCACAGAATTTATTAACATCTCATGATGTAGTAGCAAGAAAAGCCTTCGATGATGAAGGTATAAGTAGAATTATTCTTTAAGATTAAATATATGAAAACAAAATCAAAATCAGCAAAAGGAGATATAGGCTCCGGCTTCGCAGGACCTGCTGGTAAAATTACAGACGATCCAAATGAAGAAATCGAGCCTTATAAAGAATACCCCTGGAGTCCTAAAGGTAAAAGAGGTCTGCCTTTCGATGCGCCAGAGGCACCAAAAATTACAGATTATGGCTTCCCCTTTAAAGGTAAAAATTTAGAACGAATTTCTTTTAATCGAAACGAGGAACGGGTGAATAAAAACCCAAATAAAAATCCCACAAGATTTCTTAGGCGCGTAGGATTACACGTCCAAGCAAAACAACAACGACTATTTTTTCCTGAGTTTTTAGAAAAAGTAAAATTAGATTTCAAAGAAATTAAATTGTTTTTTCCTAAACCACCTACTTACATATGGAATCCTGCAGAAAAAGACGCAAAATTAGATGTTAAAAAAATAAAAGATACTTTGAGAGTACGATTCCCTACCTTAACTTGGAGTTTTGGTGTTCGGGGAATCGAAATGTCGCAAGTTAAATTTCCAGACATGACCTATGCAGATCTAGCTATTGGTCAAGATGCAAATCAATTGACAATTACATATCATATAGAAGGCGATGTAGGAGGGAATTAATGAAACTCATTTCGTTACATAACGAAGTGAAAGTTATTTCTGAACTAGTTTCAGATACTATAGTACTTATACATCACACATTTGTTATAAATGCTATAAAAAAACTAGTTTCGGTGCATGAAATACTTGATTTAACACTCTCAATAGAAAAAAAACATGAAGAATATAAATGTCAGCCACCTTGGACTTTAGCAACATCAAAAAGCCTAGATAAAATTAGAGCTAGTCTTATTACAGATCATAGTGACTCTTTTAAACCCCCCGAACTTTTAACTAAATATTATTTAAAAATAGGGAAGTTACTAGCCATGATGTCTTTAAGAGTGGATGAATAAATATAATAAGATTATATCTACAATAAATAACCACCGCAGGTGGAATTATTTGAATTAAAGGAGATTAGATGACTGTTCGCCTTCGCAATATATCCCAAGTTAAACAAACTGTGACTGTCGTTCGACCTACGATGACATATTCGCGGGATGTATTTCCGTTAAATTATTTGTTTCTTACCGATGAGGAATATTTAGATATAAGCCCTCCCTTAGTTCCTGGTGTGTGGGAAATTACCATAGATCCACCTGCACCTCCCCCACCAACAGGTCCTACAGGTCCCACTGGATCAACCGGAACTACAGGCACTACAGGTACTTTGACAGGTCCTACAGGTCCTACAGGTCCTACAGGTCCCCAAGGTCCAAGAGGACAAACAGGTCCTACAGGTCCTACAGGTCCTACAGGTCCTAGTACCCCAGGCGTACAAGGACCACAGGGTGACACTGGCGCTGACGGTGCTCAAGGACCACAAGGTGACCAAGGTCCGCAAGGTGACCAAGGCGACCAAGGACCACAAGGTGACCAAGGTCCGCAAGGCGACCAAGGCTACCAAGGTCCTCAAGGTGATGCAGGTACAAATGGTTTTTCCTCTAGCTATTTAAAATATGAATCTGATACAGGAATTACTTCCGGTGTACCTGCCGCAGGATCTGTTTATTGGAATAATATTGTACAAGAAGATGCCACAGCTATTGTGTTTAGTCACCTTACATCAGATAGTGTAGATGTAGACGTTTTATATACAGCCTATAAAATAGGCGATATTATAATTTTACAAGACGCAATTAATTCAGCGAATTATCAAAAGTGGGAAATAGACCACACACCAACGATTGTTGGTAATAGCTTTATAAGCATACCTGTAACTAATATAGAAATTGGAGGTACTGGAAATAGCTTTCCAGATCAACTCGCTCTAATTTCGATCTATCAATCTATAAGCTTACCTGGACCGCAAGGACCACAAGGCGACCAAGGACCACAAGGCGACCAAGGTCCTCAAGGCGACCAAGGTCTGCAAGGTGACACCGGATACACCGGATACAC
>Ga0315294_10000875_pt1 | contig 32766 bp, 32 predicted proteins | sample YL17G13_40_MG_FD_203626 | JGI IMG/M metagenome (GOLD analysis project Ga0315294, IMG submission 203626) | Sediment microbial communities from Yellowstone Lake, YNP, Wyoming, USA - YL17G13_40 | ecosystem: Environmental > Aquatic > Freshwater > Lake > Sediment | place: USA: Wyoming | collected...
CATAAACGGAGTATCTGCAGGCGATCTTACACAATCCGTAAAGGAAGCGTATGCCCTGCTGCCGGAACACTTGACAACAAAATTACTTGCCCATTCAGACAGAGGCTCTGCGATGAAGGCATCGTCTACAAAACAGACTATCAAAGAGCTTCTCGGTGCACCCGTCCACTTCGGGCGGCCGCACTCGCCGGATGACCAGGCATGGATAGAGTCATTTATCAGGACTCTCAAACACCATAGGGATGCTCCGCAATCATTCAAGCTGGTTGATGATATTATTCAGTGGCTCAACCGCATCCCTGACATCTATAACAACGACCCACACAGTTCTTTAAGCTATGTTACCCCGCTTCAGGCACTGTCGGGCCAAAAGGAGGTGATCTTAACCCAGAGAAAACAAAATCTTGCAACAGCACGTATGTTGCGCTATACTGCATGGGAAGCAAGCCGTTTTTCATTGCTTCCAGCGGCTTCAGAAGTAGTCATGCAGCCTGCTTGAGGTCAATTTGGCAAAAAAACTGCGCCACAATAACAGCAAGCCCATTTATCTCGCTCAAATAGCTCTTTTCTTCTCTCCGGATCGGTAAAATAGTCTTCTTCCTCTGCCTCCTGAACAATTGAGAGTTTTTCCTGCACTAAAGGGATTTCTTCGGGAAGTAAAACTTTATAAAGCGTGCCTTCACGGCTAACATCACCAATTTTTACGCACCCTTTTTTCTCAAGGCCTTTTACTAGATCTGTAACATGTGCATAATTTGTCTTCTTACCTCTGGCGCCTGTTCCCCATTTTTCTGCAATAGTTCTTTTACCAATACGAATTTCTGGGGAATTCTTAAGATGTGAATTACGTAAAAGAAAAATATACATAGCCGCCTCGTAGGGCGTAAGTTCGGGCATGAGAAAATCAACAAATTGCTCGATTATCTTAGATAAATCTTTATTCATTTTGCGCTAGTTCTCCTATTTAATTCAATAACCTTTGTTCGCCTGAGTGTCAAGGTTGGCTGCCCGAACTGGACGCCAGACGAACTTCACAACCTCAAGTAATTCACCTAGTTGTGAAAATACATATCTTTCGCGGAGCAAATCGCTCTATTAAAATTACCCTATTTTAAGTACTTTGAAACAAAATATTATTTTTTTGAACATCAAACACCGAAACTTTCGAAAAAGAACTACCCTGTATAGTATTTAAGAATATCTTTATTTGTTCAATGACTGTTTTTTCTGGCCATAAAGGTTGTAAATCAAAAAATAGCAACAGCTCAACATTCAATCCGCCTGTTTCATATCTTTTTGTAAACTTATCTTTGATCCTTTTGTCTAAAATGTCATCAGAAAAAAAACCACCCGTAAACTGTAGGGTTCTATCATAAAACTTCTTTGCCAGATCTTGATCGATTATCTCGCTTAACTCAAAATAAACTCTTTCACCAGTAGAAAATTTGCAAAGACAATCAGGTTTTGGAGGTTTACATGAAGTTGTTGTAAATTCACTAAAAGACTTATTCAAAAATTTATTCAAAACGCAAATTTCCTTGCTTGCTTTTTGACACATATTAAAATTGGGGTTGATTATTTATTAAATTCCGCTAAAAATTGACATTAAAAATATTATTTTGAACATACAAATTAATCCCTAGCGCATTTAAGACTCTGTCTTTTTGCAACACAACAAATCCTTCTTGTCTTTTCCAGATGTATGTTTTGGAAAATAAAGGATGCTTATCATATTTTCCCATATCATTTTTTAGATAGGCTATTGTTTTGTCGAAAAGAGAATTCCAGCCTTGTTCATCATCAATAACTGCTTGTAGCGCGATTTTATATATTTTATCTTGATAGACACCCAATACAACTTGCCAGTTGAAATCTAGAAATAAAACATTTCCTGCCTCATGAAGATTGGATACATGCCACGCTGCATTTCCTATATTAGAAGATAAAGGACCGAGGGAATCTTTCGATAGGGGCTTTAAATTTAAACTATCTATCCCTTCCCCTAACTTATAGTTACCTATCTGCGTAATCATATAACACCCTCCTTAAGTCATGTCTTCTTAGTACGAATTATGTCCGGTTCCGCATCATTGTCAACGTTGGTTATTTTTCTAACAAATTCAATAATTCTTTAGCGCAATAAACCTTGCCGCGCTGTTTATCGGTAATTTCAACCAAAATATTTGCTTTCTTAAGTTTTTCAATAGCTGCTTTAGCGGTATGAAAAGAAGTCTTTAGTTTTACTGCTACTCGGGGGATAGTGACGTATGGATTTTTAAATAATTCATCCAATAATTTAGTTACGTATATACTTGTTCGTTTCTCCTGTATGCGTCCTCTATAGTTTTCAAGCAAGCCGAGTATGGCTTTTGAATTCTCAGCTGCATCTTTTGATTGAACGATGATAGCTCGCAAGAAAAAACTAATCCATTCTTCCCATTCGCCTTTTTGGCTTACTGACAGAAGCCGTTCGTAATATTCATCTCTATGCTTATCAAAAAACGCACTCAAATAAAGCATGGGATAATGCAAAAATTCCCGCTCGCACAAGAATAAAGTAATTAATAATCTCCCTATTCTCCCGTTTCCGTCTAGAAAAGGATGAATTGCTTCAAATTGATAATGGATAAGTGCACATTGCATTAAACCTGATAAGGATTCTCGTTCGTGCAAGAATTTCTCGAAATTCCCTAAAGCTTCGTGCATTTCATGAACTGGTGGCGGCACATATTTAGCATCATTTAAATTACACCCAGCAGGCCCTATCCAATTCTGACTACGGCGAAACTCACCCGGGGTCAAATGCTGCCCTCTTACATTTTTCATAAGAATTTCGTGTATTTCCCGCATAAGACGTAAACAAATCGGTAGTTCTTTTAATCTCTTAAGGCCGTAATCCATCGCCTTAACATAATTTACTACTTCCAACACATCTGTTTTTTGGGCTTCAACTTTTTGCTCTTCTCTCCGTGCTGCTTCGAAATAAAATAAATCTGAAAGAGAAGTTTGCGTACCTTCAATCCTTGAGCTTAATACCGCTTCTCTTCTCATATAAGGAACAATCAGCAAGTTCGGGTTTGGTAATAACATTCCTACACCATTAAGGTTTCCTAAATGACGATTTGCTTCAGCTAATAAATTGATCAATCCGGTTGAGTACTTAATGTCGGGAGGCAACGGGTGAGGAACGAATGCCGAATAATCTCTATCCGTTTTTACAATTTTCCCTGCTTTGGTGCTTTTAAAATTGTTTGTTTCCATAGCTGTTCCTCTAATTTTGTTTATGTGGCTATTGAACCCAGCTTCAATTATAAAACACTTAATTGAAGAAATCAAGCATTTTCTTCAATAAGAATTTAACTGGTTAACTCTGCTTCAATAGCCTTTGTTCGCCTGAGCGTCAAGCTTGGCCCTTCGACTCGCTATGACGCTCCTTCTCGTCGCGTCATTACGCTCGCTCAGGACCAAGCTTCGCTTCGCGAAGCTTGGTTGCCCAGCCTGGATTTGAACCAGGACTAGATGGTCCAGAGCCATCCGTGCTACCGTTACACCACCGGGCAATATAATTTGTGTGCTACGCTCCGCTTCGCTACACCACCGGGCAATATAATTTGTGTGCTACGCTCCGCTTCGCTACACCACCGGGCAATTATTTATCGATTTGCGCCTGTCGCTTCGTCAATACGCCGAAAAACGGTCTCTCTACCGAGAATCTCCATCATCTCGAATAGGCCGGCTCCGGCTGTAGTCCCGCTTATCGCAACCCTCGCAGGATGTATCAGGTCGGCCGGTTTTATATGCAATTCTGCCGCCGTACTTCTGCAGTTTTCTTCTATGCTGTCCTTGTCAAAAGATGCCGTTTTCGCGAGCCGCCTGCGCCACTCAATAAGATTAGTCTTCGATTTTCCATTCTCAAGATGCTTTTTGACTGCTTCCGGGTCACGGTCGATATTATCGGTATAAAAAACTTTAACATACCCCGCGAAATCGGCCAACGTCTTCATCCGGACTTTGTATAATTCTACCAAACGAAGCAATTTTTCTCTATCAAAATCTTCGCCTATGATGCCGCCTTTTTTCAGAAAAGGCATCAGAAGTTCCAAAAGTTCTTTCGAGTCCTTATCCTTTATATATTGGCCGTTAAACCAGTTTAACTTATCAATATTGAAAATAGCGCTCGTCTTATTTACTTTTTCAAGGGTAAATTCTTTTATGATATCTTTTACGGGCAGTATCTCTCTGTCCCCGCCCGGCGCCCACCCCATGAGCGCGAGGAAGTTTACCAGGGTATCCGGCAGGTAGCCCATTTGCCTATATTCCATAATACTTGTGGCGCCGTGGCGTTTTGATAACCTCCCGCCGTCGGGGCCCATAATTAAGGGTATGTGCGCGAATTTCGGTATAGGTAACCTTAGTGCCTCATATATCGCTATCTGCTTCGGCGTATTTGAGATATGGTCGTCTCCCCGTATTACATGAGTTATCTTCATATCGGCATCATCTATCACGCAGGCAAAATTATACGTCGGAAAACCGTCGGATTTTATCAGGACTTCGTCTTTTAAGACCTCGGAGTCAAATTCGATCTCGCCTCTGCATATATCATTGAACTTTATCTTCTTCTTCGGCATCTTGAAGCGTATGGCATTCTCTTCTTTATATGCCTTATCTTCTTTAAGAAGCCTCTCGGCTGTCTTCTTGTATAGATCAAGCCGCTCGGATTGGAATATCAATGGTTCGTCCGGTTCCATCCCAAGCCATTTGAGGCTCGCTAAAATCTCCTCGAGAAATTCATCCTTAGAACGCACTTTGTCGGTGTCTTCGATGCGCAGCAGAAACGATCCTTTTTCGTGGCGCGCGAAAAGCCGGTTAAAAAGCGCGCTTCTCGCGCTTCCTATGTGTAAAAATCCCGTCGGACTGGGCGCAAAGCGGACTCTTACCATTTTACCTCCAACTGCTTATCAAACATCTCGTTCGCGATTAAGCTGGCAATGCCTTCCGGCGTGAGATTATATTTTATCATAAGCTCTTCGCGCTCTCCGTGCTCAATGAATTCGTCCGGAAGGCCGATGGCCTTCAATTCTATGCCTTTTATATTCTCTCTGTCTATGAACTCCAGAACCGCGCTGCCGAAACCGCCGCTCACAACGCCTTCCTCTACAGTGACAAATTTTTTGAACCTTTTCGACATATCCTCTATAAGCTCGCCGTCCAGCGGCTTGACGAACCTTGCGTTAATAACCATGGCGTGCAGGCCTAATTTGTCCAAAAGTTCCGCCGCTTCAAGCGACACGCTTACCATGCTTCCCAGCGCCATAATGACTAAATGTCTTCCCTCTCTTAAGATTTCGGCTTTTCCTATTTCAACTTTAGACTGCGGCATATTTCGGCCCAATCCGAAAAGTTGTCCGCCCTTCGGATACCTTATGCCGAACGGCTTATTCGTTACCAAAGCCGACTCCATCATATCCTTCAATTCGTTAGCGTCCTTAGGCGCGGCCAATATCATATTCGGAATATGCCTGAGATACGCTATGTCAAACGTTCCGTTATGAGTCGCGCCGTCTTCACCTACGAGACCTGCCCTATCGACGCATAAAACTACGCCCAAGTTCTGCAGGCAGACATCATGTATTATTTGGTCGTACGCTCGCTGCAAAAAAGTAGAATAGATAGCAACAAAGGGTTTGAAGCCGCCGCATGCCAAAGCGCCCGCAAATGTAACGGCATGTTCCTCCGCTATCCCGACGTCAAATATCCGAGCGGGAAACTTTTCCGCAAATTTGTCAAGCCCTGTTCCCGACAGCATAGACGCTGACACCGCGACGACTTTATCGTTTTTTTTGGCCAACTCCATTATCTTTTCCGAAAAGGCGCGGGTGTAGCTGTCTTTTTTGGTAAAGATCTCCGACTTTTCGCCGGAATCCTTATCAAACGGGCAACTGCCGTGGAAATCAGAAGGGGCTTCCTCGGAATACTTATAACCTTTGCCCTTCTTTGTTATCGTGTGTAAAAGTATGGGGCCTTTAAGATTCATAATGGACCGTAACTTGCGGACCAATTCATCCGTCGAATGGCCGTCGATAGGTCCGAAATACTTGAATCCTAGTTTCTCGAATAATATCCCGGGGACAAGAAGGTTTTTGACGCCTTCTTCGAATTTTTTCGCGGCTTCATACGCAGTATTTCCTACCTTCGGTATGCGCTTTACCAGATTTTCCAGGTCCTGGTGTATCTTATTATATACGGGATTCGCTATTATACTATTGAGATAGCGGCTGAGCGCGCCTACGCTTTTTGTTATGGAAAGTTCGTTGTCGTTCAATATGACCAAGAGGTCCTTATTGAGATGGCCGGCGTGGTTCAGCGCTTCGAATGCCATGCCGCCGCCTAATGCGGCATCGCCTATTACGGCGATTACTTTTTCATTTGTGCCGCGAAGGTCGCGCGCCGCGGCTAAGCCAAGGGCGCTCGCTATTGACGTTGAGCTATGGCCGACTGTCAAAACATCGTATTCACTCTCGCGCCTATTAGGAAATCCGCTTATGCCGCCCAATTGCCTGATGGTTTTAAATGTATTTTTTCTACCGGTCAGGATCTTATGCGCGTACGCCTGATGCCCTACATCCCATAATACTTTGTCTTCGGGCGTATCAAAAACATAATGGACCGCTATCGCCAGTTCTACCGCGCCGAGCGAAGAGGCCAGATGCCCTCCCGTCTTCGAGATGACATCTATGATTTCCTGCCGTATCTCTTCGGCTAATTGCGGCAGGTCTTTCTGGTCCAATTTTCGTAAATCCTGCGGGTTGTTTATGTTATCTAATAACCTTGTCATAAAATTATTATGTCTTTCTATTAATGATAAAATCCGCTATTTTTTTCAGGTTATCCGCTTTTTTGCCGAATACACTTAGCGACTCTTTCGCCCTTTTTACCAAGGCCTCCGCCTCATCGCGGGCAGCGGCCACACCCAAGATCTCGGCGTAACCTTCTCTGTCCAGCATATCGTCAGTTATCTGAAAAGCCAGCCCGATATTCTCGCCGTACGTCTTGAGCGCCTTTATTTGTCTCTCTGCCGCGCCGCTCACCACAGCGCCTATTTTGACGGCAACTGCTATAAGGGAACCTGTCTTGCGGATGTTGATATACTCCATTGTCGGCAAATCGATCTTCTCTTTATCTTTAATGCTTAAATCTATGGCCTGCCCGCCTATCATTCCGAATGTCCCAATCGCCTTAGACACCTCAAAGACGACCTCGCCCACCTTCGTTTCATTTTTTATCCTCGCCATGATATTGAAAGCGAGCGAGAGGAGCGCGTCGCCCGCCAGTATCGCGATCGCTTCGCCGTATTTTATATGGCAGCTCGGTTTACCGCGCCTCGTGTCATCGTTGTCCATCGACGGCAAATCGTCGTGTATCAAAGAATAAGTATGTATAAGTTCGATTGCGCACGCCAGAAGCAGCGCGTCTTTTATATTTCCTTTCGTAACGCGGGCGCTTTCCATGACAAGTATCGGCCTTATTCTTTTCCCGCCGTTAAAGACGCTGTATCGCATGGCGTCATGAACGGCATTGGGCCGGACTGTCTTCTTGGGCAGATACTTATCGAGCTCTTTGTCTATCAGTTTCCTGTTTTTTCTGAGATAATCTTTTAACATAATGCGCTGTTAGAACAAACTTGGTGAATCGTCGGATTTTTTCGATCTCTTCGATTTTATTTTGGGTTTTTCTTCGGACTCCGACTCGGCAAAAGGCGAAAGTTCGAACTTTCCTCCGGTCTTCATGAGAAGTTCTACTTTGCTTTTTGCCGCTTCGAGCTGCCTCGAGCAGATTTTAGAAAGCTTGATGCCTTCCTCGTATTTACTCAATGATTCTTCCAGGGACATCTCGCCCGCCTCCAGATCCGATACTATCTTTTCCAGTTTCTTCAGCGCTTCTTCAAATTTAATTTCCGCCATATGTAGTCTCCGTTATGGGGGGACAGACACCATCCGGTTTGGGGACAGACACCATCGTCCCTTTATGGGGACGATGGTGTCTGTCCCTATTTTCCCGATGGTGTCTGTCCCTATTTAACCTCGCTAATAAATTCGCCTTTTGCGAGCCGCGTCTTAACTTCATTACCCTTTTTCAATTGCTCTGCGTTCTTGATGACTTTTCCCGAATCCGCCAGCATCGTTATGCTGTAGCCGCGCGAGAGGACTTTAAACGGGCTCAGCATATCGAGCTTCCCGCAAATGCTTCCGAAGGCCGCGTTCTTTATATCCAGTATATGGCCTGCTCTTATCTCAATATTTCTCGCGATATCGTCTATACGCTGCTGGTACTGCTCTATTATATTTATCGGCTGTTTAAGAATGTAACTTTCCGCTAGCGTCTTAAGATCGCCTTCCAGCAACATAATCTTATCCACCATCGCGCCGTCCAGCCTGCCGGTAAGCTCTTCCAGCCTTATCAGGAGGTCTTCCTTTCTGGGAATGACCATCTCTGCCGCGGCTGATGGTGTGGGCGCGCGCTTATCCGCAACAAAATCAGCTATAGTCCAGTCTATCTCATGTCCTACAGCGCTTATCACAGGTATTTTTGATTTAAAGATCGCCCTTGCGACTATTTCTTCATTAAAAGACCAGAGGTCCTCCAGAGAACCGCCGCCCCTCCCCACGATCAAGACATCGACGCGCTTATCGGCTGGTATCTCATTATTGAAAGCGTTGAATTCTTCTATAGCCTCGGCGATCTCTTTTTCGGCACCTTCGCCCTGCACTCTTACAGGATTCAATATGACTTCTACGTTTTGGAAGCGTCTTTTTACTACGTTCAGTATATCTTTTATCGCCGCGCCGGTCGGCGACGTCACGACGCCAATGCGCGTCGGTAAATACGGAATAGGCCTTTTTCTGGCTTCGTCGAATAACCCTTCTTTCTGCAATTTTGCTTTAAGCTGCTCGAACGCTATCTGAAGCGCGCCTATGCCCTTTGGTTCTATCTTTTCTACATAAAGCTGATACTGGCCGCGCTTGTCATATACGCTTATTTTGCCGAAACAGACGACATTCATGCCGTCTTTGATCTCAAACTTTAATCCCTGATTTGCGAAGCGGAAAAATGCGCAGTTTAAAACCGCACCTGCGTCTTTTAAACTGAAATACATATGGCCGGAGCTGTGCTTTGTGAAATTGGAAACTTCCCCTTCAAGCCAGACCTCGCCGAAAGCGCCTTCCAGAATCTCGCGGATATTTTGCGTAAGTTCGCTTATTGTGTATATATGCTTTTCGTGTAAAATTTCTTTAACCATTTTTCACTTGGCGGGGACACTCTCCTTAAAAGCCACTTGTATTATTCGACGGAGAATGTCCCCAGAGCGGCCTTACACCGCTTCTTTACGCTATTGGTTCAACTGCTATGGCTTTTAAGATATGCATCTATCGCCTTTGCGGCTTTTTTGCCCGCGCCCATCGCCTGAATTACCGTCGCTGCGCCTGTTACAATATCGCCGCCGGCAAAGATATCAGGCGCTGACGTGCGGCATTCTTCGTCCGCTATAATATACCCATCCTCATTCAATTTTAATTCCGGAATTGTCTTAAGTAAAAGTGGATTAGGCCCCTGCCCTATGGCCACGACGAGCGTATCCATGGGTATTTTATAATTCGAACCTTTTATCAAGACGGGCCTTCTTCTGCCGCTCGCGTCCGGCTCACCTAGTTCGTTTTTTACAAGTTCCGCCTCGCGGAGCCAGCCTTTCTCGTCGCCGTATAGCTTGACAGGATTAGTCAATAATTTGAATATTATGCCTTCTTCCTCGGCGTTTTTTATCTCGTCTAACCTTGCAGGCATCTCTTCTCTCGAGCGCCTGTAAATTATATAAACCTCTTCGGCTCCGAGCCTTTTTGCGCACCGTGCCGAGTCAAACGCGACATTTCCTCCTCCGACGACGCCGACGCGCTTCCCGATCTTTATAGGCGTATCATACTCCGGAAATAGATATGATTTCATCAGATTTATCCGCGTTAAAAATTCGTTAGCCGAATATACGCCGTTTAGATTCTCGCCCTCTATGCCGAGAAAGGACGGAAGGCCCGCGCCCGTACCTATGTAAAAAGCTCTAAAACCGTTTTCTCTTAACTGCTGTATGGTAACCGTTTTCCCTATAACGTAATCTACCTTTAGGCTAGCGCCTAAACTCTTGATGTACTCCGTTTCAATCTTAACGATGCTTTTAGGCAATCTGAATTCCGGAATTCCATAGACCAAAACACCGCCCGCCTTGTGAAGCGATTCAAAAAGTGTGACATCATATCCCATCCGCGCGAGGTCCGCAGCGCAAGTTAAGCCGCCCGGCCCACTGCCTATGATGGCAACTTTAATTCGTGGTACGGGGTACGGGGTACGCGGTACGGGGTACGCGGTTTTATTCTGCTCTCGTTTCCCGTTTCCCGTCACCCGCTCCCCGTTACTCAACTCCCAGTCTGCTGCGAATCTCTCGAGCGAGCCTATGTCTATTGGCTTCCCCTTTTTACCTAAAACGCATTTTACTTCGCACTGTTCTTCCTGCGGACAGACGCGGCCGCATACGGCGGGGAGGCTGTTCTTTTCTTTGATGGCATTTATCGCCTTATCATATTTGCCGTCTCTGATCAATCCTATGAATTTTGGTATGTCTATCTCGACGGGGCAGCCCGCTACGCAGCCAGGCTTTTTACACTGAATACATCTTTTTGCCTCGGCTCTTGCTTCTTCTTCCGAAAGTCCCAGCGCTACTTCCAAGAAGTTTTTAATCCTTTCTTCTGCAGCCTGTTTTTTCATAGCACTTCAATGACTCCTCTTCCTTATCCTTAAAACGCCTGTCGCGGTTTATGAATTCTTCGAAATCGACCTCGTGGGCGTCGAAATCAGGGCCGTCCACGCAGGCAAACTTTGTTTTACCGCCGACCGTCACGCGGCATGTCCCGCACATACCGGTGGCATCTACCATATTTGCGTTGAGGGAAACTATTGTCTTTAGATTGTATTGCTTAGTAAGAAGCGCGACTGCTTTCATCATGAATATCGGCCCGACGGCATATACGAGATCATAACTCGCTTTATCAAGCAGATCCTTAAGCACATCCGTAACAAATCCCTTCTTGCCGAAAGAACCGTCATCGGTAGCTGCGTAAAACTGACTGCTTACGGCCTTCATCTCATCTAATAAAAGAAGCAGCTCCTTATTTCTTGCGCCTATTATGGAGATTACTTCTCCTCCGGCGTCTTTAAATGCCTTCGCTACGGGATAGATCTCGGCTGTGCCGACGCCGCCTCCGACGCATATTACCTTGCCTATCCTTCCCACGTGAGTGGCCTTGCCTAACGGCCCGATGATATCCATAACGCTTCCGCCCTTATCCAAAGCGGCAAGCCGTTTTGTCGTAGTGCCTACTTCCTGGAATATTATAGTCACTGTCTCTTCTTTTTTGTCGGTATCGACGATTGTAAGCGGTATGCGCTCGCCCTTCTCGTCTATTTTTATAACCAAAAACTGCCCCGCCTTCGCGTTTTTTACGACGTGGGGGGCTTTTAACTTCATAAATGTGACCTGCGGATTCAATCTCTTTTTCTCTATTATTTTAAACATTTATTTATTCCTATATTCTACTATGCGCAGATGATCGCAGATTTTGTGTTTTTGCATTAATCTGCGCTAATCTGTAACGTCTGTGAACTGAGCATAACTCCGTGACAATCTGTGTATAAAAATATTATCCACCCAGTTTTTCGTTTACTCTCTTTATCTCCAGCGCTCTTCCGGTTTTCTCGTCCACGGTGATTATCGCACCGTTGAGCTGTACGTTCTCCTCCGCCATTTCAAACCGGGTAGGTAGACCGGTTATAAAACGCGTCAGGATCTGTTCTGCCTTTCTTCCTATAACGGAATCGTGCGGCCCCACCATTCCGAGGTCAGTGAGAAACGCTGTCCCTTTAGGATATATCCTTTCGTCGGCCGTTTGGACGTGAGTATGCGTGCCCAATATCGCGCTTACCTCGCCGTCCAAGTACCAGACGAGAGCTATCTTTTCACTCGTCGCTTCCGCGTGCATATCTATAAGGATTATCGGCGTATCTTTCCTGATCTTTTCGACGAGCTCGCGTCCCACTTTGAAAGGGCAGTCAACGCATTCCATGAAGACCCTGCCGACCAAGTTTATAACGCCTACTTTAGTGCCGCCTTTCGCCGAATATACGCCCCAGCCTTTTCCGTGGGCGCCGGCTGGATAGTTCGCCGGCCTGAGCAGCCTATCTTCTCCGTCGAGCATTTCTACTATTTCTTTCTTCTTCCAGATGTGGTCACCTGAAGTAATGACATCCAGGCCGTACGAAAATAACTCCTTGGCTATATCGGGCGTAACGCCGCTTCCGCCCGCGGCATTTTCCCCGTTACCGATCACAAAATCGATCTTTTCCTTTTTCTTTATCGCCGGAACGAGTTCCTTTACAGCTTTTCTTCCGGGCGAACCGACTATGTCGCCTAAAAACAGTATTTTCATGTAAATCTCCATCCTAGGTTTTAGGTTCTAGGTTTTAGGTTGCGTCACTAAGAGTACCCGCAAGGGCGTTAAGCATTTTCATAATTTCTTCGAGTAGCGTGGCTACATTTGTGAAATCAAAGTTCCTGTTAAAACCTAATCTTTTGGCTATTTCTAATTGTGTTTCTAATTCTGCTCCTGAGCCAAAGGCGTTTATAACAAAATGTCTATAATCCTTTCTGGTACCTCTCGTCTTACCTTTGATTTCTGCCAAACTATCAAATCTCTGTATGAGTTAACCTTCATCTCTAAACCTATAACCTATAACCTAACACCTAAAACCTGCGTCTATTTCGCGTATTCAATCGCTCTAGTCTCGCGAATAACCGTCACTTTTATCTGGCCCGGATATTCGAGGCCCCCTTCTATCTTTTTAGTGATATCTCTCGCTAACGCGATAGCCTGCGCGTCATTTATCTTATCCGGCTGGACTATGACACGTATCTCTCTTCCTGCCTGAATAGCGAAAGATTTTTCGACGCCTTTGAATGAATCCGCGATCGCCTCAAGTTTTTCAAGCCGTTTTATATAGAGTTCCAGCGTCTCGCGCCTGGCGCCGGGCCTTGTGGCGCTTATAGCGTCTGCGGCCTGGACTAAAACAGCCATCAGTGTCTTGGGCTCTATGTCCTGGTGGTGCGCCTCAATAGCATGAATGACGCTTTCGGTCTCGCCGTATTTCCGGGCAAGGTCGGCGCCTATCTTTGCGTGAGTCCCTTCGACTTCATGGCTTGTCGCTTTGCCTATATCATGGAGAAGCCCTATCCTCTTGGCTAAAGTGGGGTCCACTCTCAATTCTCCCGCCAATACGCCCATAAGATAGGCGACTTCTTTGGAATGCTGCAGTACGTTCTGGCCGTAACTCGTTCTGTATTTCAACCGGCCCAAGAACTTTATGAGCTCGATGTGCATGCCGTGTATGCCGACGTCAAAAAGCGCCTTTTCGCCTTCTTCCTTAATATGTTCGTCCATTTCCTTCTTCACTTTTTCTACTATCTCTTCTATTCTGCCGGGATGGATCCTTCCGTCTTCTATCAGTTTTTCGAGCGACCTTTTTGCGATTTCGCGTTTGACCATATCGAAACCCGAAAGTATAACGGCTTCCGGCGTATCGTCTATTATGACGTCTACCCCCGTCGCTATTTCAAGCGCCCTGATATTCCGGCCTTCTCTGCCTATAATACGGCCCTTCATATCGTCGCTCGGAAGGTTTACCACGCTCACCGTTGTCTCAACAGTATGGTCCGCCGCGCATTTCTGGATGGCCATGCCGACGATCTTTCTTGCTTCTTTATCCGCATTGGCTTTCGCGTCCTCAATCGTCTTTTGGATCATGATATCCGCTTCCTGCTTTACTTCACTTTCCAGGCGGTTTAAAAGGATCTTCTTGGCTTCGTCGCGGCTCATATTCGATATCTGCTGCAACTTTATCTTTTCTTCTTCGAGAACGCGGTCCAATTCTCTGGCCCTTGCATCAACCGTCTTCTCTTTAGTAATAAGAGCGCCTTCTCTCTGCTCTATAGTTTTTTCCTTTTTGTCAATAACATCTACTTTTCTGTCAAGATTCTCCTCGCGCTGTATAAGCCTTCTCTCGAGCGCGGCAAGTTCCTGGCGCCTGTCTCTCGATTCCTTCTCGAATTCCACCCTTGTCTTATGAAGAAGGTCCTTTGCCTCCAGGTCGACTTCCTTGCGCCTGTTGGCGACCTCTTTCTTGACCTCTTCCAGCATTATCCTTGCTTTTTCTTCCGCTGACTTAAGTTTCTTCTTTGCGACTAATTTCCGGATCAAATAACCTAATATGAAGAAAAATACGGCTCCCAAAATTCCGAGCCCCGTATATGTGAAATTTGTCAATTAAATCATCCTCCTTTCAATGAGCACATAACTTACGGAGCGATTACTGCGCTTTGAGCGACGTAAGTTATAAGTGCGAATTGATCCTTGACAATTTGTTTACAAATTGTCAAGGATCTCTTCTTTCACGATATAAGAATCTTATTAACGGGGATGTCCGTGTCGTATCGAGGCAGTTCATTGACGATCTGAAAATCGAAGGCAAGCCCCACCGTGACTAAATTTGGCGGAGCTTCATGAAGGAACCTGTCAAAATACCCGCCGCCGTGTCCCAGGCGGTGTCCGCATTTATCGAAGGCTATGCCGGGCATCACCATCAGATCAACCGCTTCAAGCGGCACGGGCTTTATGTGCTTCTCGCCCGGTTGGTGGATACCGTAATGGCCTTTTATAAGCTCCTTCTGCCTGTCCCTTAACTCCGAAAGCTTTAGTGTCTTTTCCTCTTTCATGGTAATGGGCACTACTACTTTTTTCCCCATCGCTATAGATTCGTCTATCATTTCGTGCGTGTCTATTTCATAATGTTTTGATACATAAAACATCACGCATTTAGCTTTTTTAAATTCCTTAAGTGAAAACAGTTTTTCCTTTAATATCCCGACTCTTTTTTTCTTTTCTTCTTTATCGATATTATGTAGTTTCTCTAATATCTCCTTTCTTATCTTTTTTTTCAGTAGATCTACCATGTTAGCCTTTATTTGCCTGCTTCTTTAGATAATCCTCTACCGCGGACCTAAGTGCTTCTTCCGCAAGCATAGAGCAATGCATTTTGACGGGCGGCAGGCCGTCCAGCGCTTCCGCCACCGCCTTATTCGAGATCTCAAGCGCCTCTTTAATCGTCTTGCCTCTGACAAGATCCGTTATCATGCTGGATGTGGCTATCGCCGCGGCGCAGCCAAACGTCTTAAACTTAGCGTCCTTTATCCTGTCGCCTTCTACTTTAATATAAAGGCGCATGATGTCGCCACATATAGGATTTCCGACATTGCCGATACCGTCAGCGTCGGGTATCTCGCCCACGTTATGCGGATTTTTGAAATGTTCCATCACTTTTTCGCTGTATTGGCTGTTCATTGCTACTCTCTATACGCAGATAATCGCAGATTGCAAAAATTATTTCTTCCTCAAATCGTATAACGGCGACATGTCGCGTAATTTCTTTATGATCGGCGGAAGTTCTTTTATGACTATGTCTATTTCCGCCTCGGTGTTTTCGGAGCCGAGTGAAAACCTCACCGACCCCTGTGCTGTCGCCGGCTCTACTCCCATCGCGCTCAAAACATGAGAGGGCTCAAGTGAGCCGGACGTACACGCCGAACCGCTTGACGCCGCTATCCCCTTCAAATCGAGATTCAGAAGCACTGATTCACCTTCTACATACTTGAAACTTATATTCAACGTATTCGGCAGCCTCATCAAAGGATGGCCGTTTAGCTTGACGTCTCCTATATTCTTATTTATGCCGTCCCGCAATCTGTCTCTTAACGCCAAAATGCGCCTGTTTTCTTTTTCCATATATTCGCCGGCCAATTTACAGGCCGTGCCGAAACCGACGATACCGGCAACGTTTTCCGTGCCGGCGCGCCTATTTCTTTCGTGGTGGCCGCCGTGCATAAACGGCGTCATCTTCGCCTTTTTATTTATATATAGTGCGCCTGTTCCTTTAGGCCCGTATATTTTATGGGCCGATATTGATAAAAGGTCTATGCCTATTTCTTCCACGTCTATAGGTATCTTACCAAGCGCCTGAACCGCGTCCGTATGAAATAAAACCCCCTTTTCGCGGGCGATTGCCGATACCTCTTTTACGGGCTCAATGGTCCCGACTTCGTTATTGGCAAACATTATACTTATAAGAATCGTGTCCGGCCTTACCGCTTTTTTGACGGCACCTATATCGACAAGGCCGTATTCGTCGACGGGGATATAAGTGACTTCGTAGCCGTTCTTGGCCAGAAATTCGCATGTATTCAATACCGCGTGGTGCTCTATCTCACTCGTAATCATATGCTTACCTTTGCTTTTTAGTGCATGAGCAACGCCCTTTATCGCGAAATTGTCGGACTCCGTTCCGCCGCTGGTGAATACTATGTCAACGGGCTCGACCGGCCCTATAAGATTACTAACCTTCGCCCTGGCGTCCTCCACTGCCTCGCGCGCATACCTGCCGAATGAATGAAGACTTGAGGCATTACCGTATTCTTCCCCAAAATAAGGAAGCATCTCCTTCAATACTTCGGGATTGACCGGTGTCGTCGCGTTATGGTCTAAATATATTCTTTTCATATGTTAAACATATATTTATGTTCCACTACTTTATCGATCCCCAATTTTTTGGCGTCGTTAGCCAGATCTTTAAGCGTCACGCCATCGAGCACACCGTCTACGGCGACTTTTAATTTCTGCCAGACGGTTTTTGTGACGCATCTATCTATCATTTTGCAATTTTTATTAGCGGCTTTGCCGGCGGCGCAGTGGCTTGGCGTGATCTCTCCGTCAAGCGCCATCACTATATCGCCCACGGTTATATCTTTCGGGTCTTTTGCAAGTATATATCCGCCCGTCGGGCCGCGAACGCTTTTTACGAGCTCTTTTCTTCGCAATTTGCTTAAAAGCTGTTCCAGGTAGGGAACAGAAATATTCTCTTTGTTCGAGATATAAGTAACTGAGATCGGGCTATTGCCGTAATGCAGCGCCAACTCGAACATGGCCCGGATACCGTATGTGGATTTTGTGGAGATTCCCATTTTGATACCTTTTTTATCCGAGAGACGATGGATGACCGCTTCGCTATGACGACGGACGATCGCTTGTTTCGTCCCTCTTCCTTCGTCTATCGTCCTTCATAAATTATAAATAGGGCTATATTGTATTATACCCTACTATTTTTGTCAAGTTTATCCCTGTCGCTGTTATTTTTTGGGAAAAATTGATCTCGCCTAGTTAGACAAGGTCAATTTACGCGGCTTGAGTATCTTAGAATAGTCTTTGGGAGGGTTGTATTGCTTTAGAAGATGCAATTTTCCTTTTTTCTTTAAATCTTCATATATTAAAACCCATGCGCAGTCAAGGTTTTCGTCGACTTCGCACATGTGTTTATTGACCCCTCCGCAAGGACCGTTCAAAAGCCCCTTGGGGCATCGCGTAACAGGGCATATGCCTCCTGTTATCTCTAAAATGCAATCCCCGCACGCGCTGCACCTTTCCAAAAAAGTCCCGTTCTTGTCCACTTCCCCTATAAACAACGTGTCGTTCGTGACGTGTAACGTTTTGTCCGCAAGGACAGACCCTCCGCCTACCTTTAAAGGAGGGGTCTTGTCTTCGCCTAAGTTCTCTTTTATAGACTGCACAGCAAGGCCGCACGCCATTATGATAAGCGCGTCCGCCTCTTTTATAGATTTTTTATTCTTGCCTATCGCCGCCCTCACCTGGCTCGCGATGCAAGGCGCGTCAGGCAGGCAAAAGCCGGTAACTGTCTTGCCGTGGCTTTCGAGAAACTTTTTCATCTCATTTACTTCTTTTTCGCCGCCGGTTTTGCAGACCGTGGCGCATTCCCCGCAGCCAACTATGAACACTTTGGCATCATCTGCAAGATATTTAAGGATTTCTGATTTGTCTTTTTGTTTCGTTATTATCACAACGCCTCTACCCTTTTCACCGACGGTACGGCCCTCTTAAGATGTTCCTCCACAAAATGCGCCAGCGTCATCTGGCTCATGGGACATCCTGCGCAGGCGCCCTTTAGGCGCACCCTCACCGTGCCTTTATCATTCACTTCAACCAATTCTATATCGCCGCCGTCTGCCTGTAAAGTCGCCCTCAATTGATTTAAAACGTCTTCTACTTGCTTTTTTGTGTCATTCATAGGTTTCTCCTTAGAACCTAATCATGCTAAAATGATTAGTGACAAGCAACACGCCCATTAAAACTAAAAGGGCGCCGCATATATATTTTACGGCAATAAGATACTTATTCAACCGCGTAATGTGCGAAAGCAATGAATTCACAAGAAACGCCGAAATTATAAAAGGCACCGCGACGCCCAGCGAATAAAAACCGAGAAGCCATACGCCTTCGAGCATCGTTTCTCGTGTTCCTGCATATATAAGTATCGAGCCCAGGATAGGACCGACGCACGGCGTCCACGCCGCCGCGAATGTCACGCCCAAAAGGAACGAACCAAGCTTTGAACCTCTTTCTAACTTTACTTCTATCCTCTTTTCCACCTCCAGAGCGCTTATTTTAAAAATACCCATTATGTAAAGGCCGAAAAGTATAACAAGCGCTCCCCCTATCCGGCTCAACCATACCTTATACGTCAATACGATTCTGCCTAACAGCGAAGCTGACGCACCCAATGCTATAAAAACCGCCGAAAATCCCAAGACAAAAAATATAGAATGAACCAGGGTCTTCTGCTGGATATCGTCCCTTCGGAGCTCCTTGAGTTCGTTAAAAGATATTCCCGTAATATAGGAAATATATGCCGGGATAAGAGGAAAAATACACGGCGAAGCAAATGTCAAAAATCCCGCTATAAAAGCGAGCGAAAAAGATACCGGAGCTGTGTTTCCCATTATCAGTATAGCCTAGTTTTTAGCACGTCAAGCTTATGGTCCATGAAGTCCAGCTTTTCTAAGATCAATTTTTGATTTTCGAGTACCTGGTTGAGTTCGCTTACGTCCTGAGCGCCCGCATTTCTATCTATTGCCTTAAATACCGCCAATGAAATAACTATTACCAGGAGCAGAATTAGTGCACTGCGTGCCATAAATGCCTCCGATTTGCCCTCACTTGCCCGTCCTGAGCGCCCGCCACAAAGCATCGGCGGGTCCCTGTCTGCCGGCAGGCAGGCGCCTTCGGCGGAAAGTCGAGGGGCTTCCTTTTGACCTTTACTTCACCGGCCGTTCGTTGAGCGGCTTGAACTTCACGCCCGAATTGGCGCGAGGAAGAGATTGAACCGGTTCTGTCAGGAAGAATTTCTTATCCCTTATACTCTTCTTCAATAACTCGGCAATCTCAACCGCTTTACTATAACTGGATAGCGACGAAGTCGGGACGTCTTTTCCTTTTATCTTTATGCCCCCCGACTTAAGCTCCTTGTAATTGACTTCTCCCAGCGTCTCGCCGGTACCGTGCGGATACGCCTCGGAATAGTCGACTATTTGGGTATAAATATCCTCGTCCTTTACGGCCGCGCGTTTCGCAATATCTTCGTTAAGGATCGGTATCGGTATTCCTATTCCCACGTTAAGCGATACGCCATAACCCAAAAACGATGCGCCGACCAGCCACTTAGGCGACATTCCTTTGAGGTCTCCCATCACCGCCAATGTCCCTGCCGGCGCCTGCGGTATTTCGTTTGGCTTGCGTTTCACGGACGGATTATGCTGAGTCCCCTGCCAAACTACGTAGCCCTCTCCCCCGCCGAGAAATATCCTCGTCCCTATGCCGATAGTCTCATAATCGGGGTCCTTTAAAAGCGGGGACAGCTGTCCGGCGCTGCAATAATTCGCATTTCCTAAACGCGGTTTAAGCACGCCCATGTAAGTGTAAATAGTGTTGTTAGACAGATTCACCGCGACATTGTAGTTTTGATAGCAGTTCCGCGGATTAAATAAGACCGCTTCGTTTAGATCCTTAAGGCGCAACAGCGTGTCAATCTTCTTTCGGGGATAACAATCGGTGCCGTATGCCGATCCTTCCAGCCTTACATCTTTACCCGCGACAAGCTCTTCTATAACATGGGCTCCGCCGTAATTAAACTCGCCCGGATGAATTTTATTGCGCGGATCATCGTCGGGCATAGCCGTAGCGCCTATATAAAGGTCTACAGCCGCAAAGCCGGTATATATAGGGACGTCGTTTAAAGTCGCTTTGCCGCCGCCCAGTTTTATTTTTGGTTTAGAGTGGCCGATATTAAAATACGCCCCGCTTGAACACATCGGGCCGAAAGTCCCTGTCGTGACAACGTCGACGCGTTTTGCGGCATCAGCGGCGCCTTTTTTCTCGACAATGTCGATTATCTCTTCGGCGGTGACTACTACCACCTCGCCCCTTCTTATCTTTTCGTTTATCTCTTTTATCGTCTTTGCCATTACCGTAAATCTCCTTTATTTAAACAGGTCTGTGCTAAGATACCGCTCGCCGGTATCGGGAAGTATGACGACTATCCTTTTACCTTTATTTTCTTTCCGTTTTGCGACTTTGCAGGCGGCTGATGCGGCCGCGCCGCTCGATATACCGGCTAATATGCCTTCTTCTTTAGCAAGTTTCTTTGCGAATTCTTTGGCTTCTTCGTTTTTTACCGTTATTATCTCATCTATAAGGCTTCTGTCTAATATTTCGGGCACAAATCCGGCGCCTATGCCCTGGATCTTATGAGAACTCGCTTTGCCGCCTGATAAGACGGGCGAATCTGCGGGCTCAACAGCCACAACATAAAAATTTTTATTTCTCCTTTTAAGTACCTGGCCCACACCCGTAAGGGTGCCACCAGTCCCTACGCCAGATACTAAAATATCAATCTTCCCGTCGGTATCCTTCCAGATCTCTTCCGCAGTTGTCTCCCTGTGTATTTTCGGATTTGCGGGATTCTTGAACTGTTGCGGCATGAATGAATTGGGCGTTTCTTTAACTATCTCCTCTGCCTTATTAACGGCGCCGCACATGCCTTCTTTTCCCGGCGTAAGCACTATTTTAGCGCCGAATATCTCTAGAAGTTGGCGTCTTTCCATGCTCATGGTATCCGGCATAGTCAAAACGAGGTTATACCCGCGCTCGGCGCATACAAAAGCCAGGCCTATTCCTGTATTACCGCTAGTGGGCTCCACTATGGTAGCGCCCTTTTTTATGAGGCCGCGCTTTTCGGCGTCTTCTATCATCGCGAGCCCTATCCTATCTTTTATACTTCCGCAGGGGTTGAATGACTCTACCTTCGCCAGAATCTCCGCCTCAAGGCCCCGGCCTATTTTATTAAGCTTTACGAGCGGCGTCCGGCCGATGGTTTCGGTTATGTTATTGTATATCTTGGCCATAGTGAAAGAAGTATATCATATATTATAGATTTTGTCAAGTATCGCTCTATTTTTCGGAAATTATATATGAGTAATTTAGTAGGATATATTTAGGGCTTACCTTGGCTTATAGTCTGTTTCTGAGGCCTTTATATATATGGGAGGCGGCAATGACCTTCAGGATTTCACCCGGCATAAAAGGGTAAAGGCCCAATATAAGGGATGCCGAAAGACTTGCACCCAATAATAATTTAAGCCATGCTACGCCAAAAAGGTATATGACCGCGAGGCCGGTTATCATTGTAAAGAATATGCGGGACAGCCCGTGATCGTGACCGCTATCCTTTAGAAGATAACCGACTATATAAGAGGCCGGGATAAAACCTAAAAGGTATCCTCCCGTCGGGCCGAATATATGTGCTACGCCGTATCCGTACCCCTGAAATATTGGAAGGCCGAATGCGCCGAGAGAAACATAAGCGGCCTGACTTAACGCGCCGAATCTCTTACCTAAGACAGCGCCCGAAAGCAAAACAAAGAATGTCTGAAGGGTCATGGGCACCGGCGTGAAAAATAGAGGTACCCTGACATAGGCGCCTATAGTCATTAATATTACAAAAATGGAACAGCCGATAATGCGGCCGGCTGCTCTATTATTCAATACGACTTCTTGCTGAAAAGCGATACTGGTCATATTTGATCTCCTTACTGGTCGGGGACACTCTCCTTAAAAAACACTTACATTATCCGACGGAGGGTGTCCCCATATTGTCTTTACCGCCTTCTGTAAGCTCTTGGTTCAACTGCAATCTCTATTTTTGCTGCTTTATATATTCTTTCAAATCCGGGTCTTTCGACATATTTAAGATCTCTTTGTAAAGACCGCGCGCCTTTTCGTACTGGCCCTGAGACATAAATTCTTCTGCCTGCCGGTCTAATGCCGCAAGTTTATTGATCTTCGCCTCGATCCTCTTAAGCGTCTCCTCGACTTTTATCCTTGCCGCCGTTTGTTTCAATTTATTACGCGCGCTATTCAAGATCTCTTTGACTTGGTATCTATAATTAGTGCTCTCATAGATCGCCCTGTCCTGCGCTTCTCTCTCTTTTCTTTTTTCCAGCTCGGCTGATTCTTCCTGTTCTTCGTGTTTCTTCTCTTCAATTTTGGCAAGGTCTTCGGTCGTTATTTCTTCTTCCGGAGGAACAACCTGCTTTTCCGCTTCTTCCGGCCTCTTTTCTTCTTTTACTTCTGCCTGTTTTGCGGCTTTTTCCTTCTGCTTTTCTTCCTCAAGCATGGCCTTTTCTCTTTCGAGACTTGCTTTCTCTTCCTCAAGTTTGGCCTTTTCTTCGGCAAGTTTTGCGGCTTCAGCTTTGCGCCTTTCCTCCTCGAGCCTTGCCCTTTCCTCTTCCAACCTCCTACGCTCAACCGCAAGTCTTACTTTTTCCTCCTCAAGCCCGGTTTTCTCTGTTTCTTCCCGGCCTTCGCCGCCGGTAACTTTTTCAGTAGATGGCTTCTCTAATTCTCCCTTTGGGGGCGATATCTCAACCGCTCCGTGCTCTTGTCGCCGTTTCTTCTGAGCTTCTTTTTTGGCATTAATCAAAAACTGCCTTATATCCCTGTCCTTTGTAAAACCTATGGCCTCGTTATAGGCCTTTATTGCGCCGTCGTAATCGCCCTTTTCCTCAAACGCCTCGGCCTCTTTATACAGCCTCTTTACTCTTATCTCAAGGATATCTATAGCCAAGGCACTCTGCGCGGCCAGCAATATGGCAGTAAATATAACCAAAAAAAGTGCTTTTTTAACATCTTGCAAGTGTTTTTTTCCCATAGCCTCTATAATATTATATAACCTGACTAAAGTCAAATTATTTAAATAGGGACAGCTACCGTTGTCCCTAATTATTGACGGCACGGAGGATGGCGGGAGAACCGCGGAAAGCTTATCAGCGACTCACAGCGTCTTTGACTCCGGGATATGCCGCTTTCTTTAAACACGCGGGTATATTCATCCGCCACATCAATATTCTCACCCGAAACATAATAACGCGCGCATCTCTAATTATCGGCCGGGGCTTAGTCTGTGGATAGACCTGTAAGGCTCCAGCGCCTTAAGGTAATCGTGAGGCGGTTTATAGCCGCGCTCGACCGCTTCATCTGAATATCGCGCGGCCAGGTCATATTGTTTCTCGTGAAAATACAACACAGATATATTATGATACGCGGCCGAGTATTCCGGATCTATCTCTATCGTTTTTTTAAACGACTTCATAGCGTCGGCGCGCCTGCCGAGCGCGACAAGGGCGTTACCGAGATTATAATATGCCTTCGCGAAATCCGCCTTTACCGCTATCGCCTTTTCGAAAAGCGTCCGCGCTCTTGCCGCATCGCCGCTGTCTAAATATACGGCCCCCAGATTATTGTACGCGAATGCGTGGTTCGGATTTAGCTTTATCGCTTCATTATAAGCGGCGACGGCCTCCTCTTTGCGCCCGAGCCCGATATAGCTCCTTCCTAGATTGTTGTAAGCATCGGCAAAGTCCGGAGAAAGCCGGATCGCCTTTTTGCACAGGTCTACGGCTTCCTTGTACATGCCGTCCGCATTGTATATCATCGCGAGATTGCTGTACGCCGTCGCAAAGTCGGGACTAAGCGCCAACGCCGTCTCAAGATGCTGAACGGCCCTATCCCGCTCCCCGGCCGCATTATATAGGATAGCCGCGTCAGAGTGCGCCCTAAAGCTGTCGGGATTATAAGCTAATGTCTTTTCATAAAAATATAGCGGCTCGTTCCAGTACTCATTTTGCTTAAAGGTCAGATAAGAATAGAAACCTAATAAAGACACGATGAGCCCTACCGCTAAGATCCTGATGCCTTTAGCGCTGTATAGGAAACGCAGACAGCTTGCCAGGATCAGAAAAAATCCCACCGACGGCAGATACAACCAGTGCTCTGCCATGTAAAAATTGATAGGATAAAGGTTTGACACAGGCACTATCGCGATAAAAAACCACGCTATTGAAAAGACCAATAGCCCGCCCTTTCGTCGTTCTTTTACGATATACGCTATCGACGCGATCAGAATGATGGCGCCCAATATCGCTCTCGGATCGCTGAATTTGAACAGTTGACTACCGTAATCGACATGCAGATTAAAAGGCAGTATTAAAAGCCGCGCGTAGTTGGCTATGGCGACAAAAAAGCCCGGCGTACGGTCAAGTAAAGATGTGGTTGTCGGCGGCAGGCCCGGTAATACGGTCATCCTTAATGCGCCATAAGCGATGGTCACTATCGCGAGAAGTGAAATGCTTTTCATCTCGAGCTTGATTTTGAAAGAATAATGGTAGACTAATAATAACGCGCACAAAATAATACTGCTCTCTTTGCATAAAAGGGCGGCCGCATAACTTAATAGCACCGCGAGAAGCATCGGTGCGCTTCGCGCGTGAAGATACTTTGTATAAAAGATAAACGCAAGCAGCATGAACAGTGCCGACATCGGGTCTGCCCGTCCCGATATATAGGCGACAGCATCGACATGTATGGGGTGGGATACAAAAAAGACGCCCGCCAATAGCGAAAGCAGGCCGTCTTTAAAGAGAATGCTGACAAGCCAATAGATGCACAATGCGACAAAAATATGCAGCAGTATGCAGGTCAGGTGATATCCTGTTACCTTAAACCCTCCTAAGAAATAGTCTACCATATAGGTAAGCGAATTAAGAGGGCGGTAAAAACCGTACCTCGCGCCCGAGCCTGCGCCTTGATCTTCGGTAAAGACCTTCGAGATATTAGACCAGCTCCCTATTAAGCTGTTGTTCTGTATTAGAAAGACGTCATCCCATATAAATTTCCCGTCTAAAGAATTGCTATAGACCGCAACGGCAAGGACAGCGATCACGATAATAGATACGATTGTCAGCGGTTTTACAGTGCCGGCTGCGGCACTTCCTTTTTCCATTTTTGGCCTTATTAAGCTTGCGCGTAAAGTCATTTACTGCGGAGCGAGCGTGCCTTATTTGATATTAGCGTTATAAATAGCGATAAAACCGAACATAGATTTTTTACACCGTCTATTATTTTAAATTTGACCTTCCCTACGCGCGGTAAATAAGTAATATGCGTCTCCCCGCAATTTATATCCGGATCTAAAAAAGCCCTGATCTTTATTTCCGCTGACCACGAAAACCCGCCGCCCATATCTTGAATATTTATTTTTCTTAAAACATCCTTTTTAAATACCATCATTCCGGATTGGGAATCTAAAAGATCGATCTTAAAAAGAGCCCTTACTAGCCACGAGATAAAATAATTCGCGATCTTATTTATAGCAGGCTGCGCGTTCTTATTCGTAAGCGGATAGCGGCATCCGGATACAAAATCGTGATTACCTTGCTCCATATATGCGAGCATCTTATCCAGATTAAGTAAAGGGTAACTATTATCACCGTCTATGGTGACTATGAAATCGCCGCTAGCTTTAGAGAAACCGGCCCCAAGCGCGTATCCGTAGCCCATTCTTTTTTCATGCGCAACGGTCGCTCCGTATTTTTTCGCTACTTCAGATGTCCTGTCGCTCGAATTATTATCAACGACAATGACTTCGCATTGAAGATGATGTTTTGTTCTAAGGATCTCTTCAATGCCTCCTTCTTCATTATGGCAGGGAATCACGATACTAAGCTCACCGCTCTTGTCGCTATTGGGCATTTTATCCTGGCTATAAGAAAAATGGGTTAATTGCTAATCATATTCGTCAGGTGTCGTGTTGGGATAAACATATACTGGTTTTTCGGGATTATTGCCTGTGGTCGTCGTGTCATATTGACTATTAAATAAGAACGGCCCTGCAACATGCCCATCAACAAACAGTACTATTAGGGGCGTATTTGGTAAAGTAGGGCCTTTTCCGCCATGCCCCGGCACTTCAGATATGTAACATTGCTCTAAAAGCACTTTACTTCGCGGTGAAGTTATTGTGCTCAGGGGCCTATTTCTTACCGCGCCAGATACAAGAAACGCAAGAATACTATCATTCACTAAATACGATGTTCCATAATAGGTAAAAGCCGTTGCCCCAATGACTGGAGCCGGTTTTGTATCATTGGGACAATGAAAAATCTCCGCAGACGTATCTGTTACATTAAGATAACGGTTGAGGGGTCGCGTAGCGGCGGGATAAGCGTATCCGCTCCCGGCCCAGCCGCCAAATGATAAATAATTACATTGGGTGTCATTTGGCGGAATAGCAGATAGCGGAAAACAATCATTATGCTCATCCAGGTATAAATACCACGCGATCCCATGCTGACGGAGGTTGTTTGCGCACATGGCGCGCCGCGCGCCTTCCCTCGCTTTGCCGAACACGGGCATAAGAAGGGCGGCGATTATGCCGACGATGGCGATGACGACCAGAAGCTCTATAAGGGTAAACGATTTTCTGTTCATGAAATATATTATACATGAAGGCGGGCGGGTTTTTAATTCGGGGACAGCTACCGTTGTCCCTTTAATTCGTAATTCGGGGACAGCTACCGTTGTCCCTTTTTTCCGGCCTCTCTTCATCGGTCTCAGCGGCCTTCCAAAATCCTTTTCTAATTTTATTACAAATTCTTCGCTGCCTAATGGCCTGCCGGTCATCGTATTTGCCCGTATATTTTCCATAACATCATTGTTAATTAGGGACAGCGGTAGTTGTCCCCGAATTTCAAATGTTAATCATACGGGTCAGGGGTCGTGTTAGTGTGCCGATATACGGGTTTTGTGGGGAACCCCCCTGTCTCGTCAAATTCGCTCCAATACTTATACGGTCCTTTCACATGCCCGTCAACGAAAAGCACCATCACGGGAGTACTTGAATCAACTTGCCCCTTTCCGCCGTGTCCTGGGCTGATGCGGTCAAAACACCTTTCCAACATGACTTTATCGTTAGGATTAGTTATTGTTCTCAGAGGTCTTTGGGTAAGGAGATCCCCAAATGCAAGAACATACCAATTGCAGAGATACGAGGTTCCATAAAAGTCAAAAATTGTTTTATTACTATACATTTGCGTTGCTTTTGTATCATCAGGACAATGAAAAATCTCCGCAGAACTCGCATTATTTACATCTAGATAACGATTAAGCGGTCGTATCTCAGCATTGTAATCGCCACCCGCAACCTTACCGCCACATGAGAGCTCGCTACATTGAACATCACTTGGCGGGTCACCAGGTTTCGGAAAACAATCATTATGGTCATCCAAATAAAGATACCACGCAATCCCGTGCTGGCGAAGGTTGTTGGCGCACATGGCGCGCCGCGCGCCTTCCCGCGCTTTGCCGAACACGGGCATAAGAAGGGCGGCGATTATGCCGACGATGGCGATGACAACCAGAAGCTCGATTAGGGTAAACGATTTTCTGTTCATGAAATATATTATACATGAAGGCGGGCGGGTTTACTATTTAATTCGGGGACAGCTACCGTTGTCCCTTTTTTCCGGCCTCTCTTCATCGGTCTCAGCGGCCTTCCAAAATCCTTTTCTAATTTTGTTATAAATTCTTCGCTGCCTAATGGCCTGCCGGTCATCGTATTTGCCCGTATATTTTCTATAACATCATTCTCAACTGAGCTAAGGTAATCTTTCCAATTAGCAACATCAAGAAAGTCCCCAATATCGGTTAACGATATAATCCCTTTTTCATTATACAAATGAGACCTTGCGCTTGACCACTTCCAGTCTTCCGCCCTCTCCACCAATCCAGCTCTGACCGGATTGTTTTCCACATAACGGACTGCCGCATAAAGATGTTTTTCATCCAATACGCACGAATGAAATCGCGCCTGCCAAATATGGCCGATGCTTTGTTTTTTTCTGTTAAGATATTGCGAATATAACATATGACAAGCGTTGAATATTTTTGATAAGGAATTTTGCAGATAAGGAATGGCTATTAGATGAATATGGTTAGGCATAAGACAATAAGCAAGTATTGCCAATCTATATTTATCCGCAAATTCTTTCAGCCATTTGAGATAATGTAGATAATCTGCCGCATCGTAAAATACAGCCTGTCTATTATTACCTCGCTGAGTAATGTGATGCGGATATCCTACGGCTACAACTCTGGCCATTCTTGGCATATTCACCCCCAAAAGTTAGCTGATTCGTTAAATTAGGGACAGCGGTAGTTGTCCCCGTTTTCCTGTCTCTCACTTATATATACGCTTGAGGGGCGATTTTCTTTCACTTTTTTTAACTTTTTTGATTTTTTATGATTTGGCGGGATGTTAATTAGGGACAGCGGTAGTTGTCCCCGAATTACGTTGTGAAGTTTACATAACGAGGGCCTGGCCCTATATCCATGACCCTATATCCATTGTTAATCAGGCTAGTTGCCGGTCGTGTTAGGGTACGTGTATACGGGTCTTTCGGGATAGGTACCTGTCGCCGTTTCGTCAAATTCGCTTTCATATTTATACGGACCTTTTACATGCCCGTCAACAAACAGCACCATCACGGGAGTGTTGGAGCCAATTCTTCCCTTCCCGCCATGCCCTGGGTTGATGGAAGGATGACACATTTCCAAAAGGACTTTATCTTTAGGAGAAGTTATTGTTCTTAGAAGTCTTTGAAGAACCGCCCAATTGCAAATATACGAGGTTCCATAAAAGTCAAAGTGTGTGCCAAGTGCTCTTGTATCATCAGGACAATGAAATATCTCAGCGGAACTTGCATTATTTACATCGAGGTAACGGTTAAGCGGCCGTATCTCAACTTGGTAATCGCCGCTCCCAACCTTACCGCCAAATGTGAGTGGGCCACATTGAACATCACTTGACGGAGTTTGATAATATTCCGGAAAACACTCATTATGGTCATCCAGATACAGATACCACGCAATCCCGTGCTGGCGAAGGTTGTTCGTGCACATGGCGCGCCGCGCTCCTTCCCGCGCTTTTCCGAACACAGGCATAAGAAGGGCGGCGATTATGCCGACGATGGCGATGACGACCAGAAGCTCTATAAGCGTGAACGATTTTCTGTTCATAAAACATATTATACATGAAGGCGGGCGGAGTTACAATACTATTGGGGATTTTGGCGAAGTTTACATAACGAGGGTCTGACTGACCCCATGTATACGGGATGTTAATTAGGGACAGCGGTAGCTGTCCCCGAATTTCCCCGAATTTCAACGGTTTGTGTAATCTTCGGTGGAAACGGCGGTTCCTCCTACGCTGTTGACTTCGAGGGAAGTACCATTTGCATAGTCAATAAAGAGCACCCTCTCGCCCATCGTGACGGGCCCAAAGAGACGCGTGAGTTCATAAGATAATCTTCGTATAGCGTAATATTCGAATCCCTGGTTTATATACATCCTGCGGGAACGGGTTATATTCACGCCTTTTATGTCATATCCTTTTGCGATAAGCGCGTCTACTATGGCTTTGGCTTTTGCGTCTATCTTCGCATAAGTTATGTCTGTATCCCACGATGATATTAAATAATCCAGGTCTATCGTGACTATCACGGGCTTGTTGGAATCAGGCAGCAAAAACGGATCAGCAGTCTTAAAATCTACATAGGGAGAATTGGTCATTGCGTCCTGGGACACCCACCATAATTGGCCGACCAGTTGGTCTCTTACAATGCCCTCTCTCGCGAAAGCGGCCCAGGACCCCGAGTCAACTCCCGGTTTTCCGTCCGGCGCATCGTGATGGTAATCGAAATTGATCAGCGTGTAATCGTTCTGCCATTCTCCCGAATCGACCTTTTCCTCTATCCAATAATAGACCGCGTCATGCTGAGATGAGTCCGTAAACGCGACCGATTGATCCTGGAAACCCGCTATATAAGGTTCGTACGTATTAGTCTGGACCAGCGCGCCGTTTTCGTCGTAAATATACTCTTTTCTATGGCCAAGGGCATCATCGCGCATGTCCTCGGCGATGCGGGCGGCGTCGGGGTAACCATCCCACCATAAGGCATAATTATCCATATAACGAAGTGGAACTATTTCGCCCTGCGTATCTCTTACTATAAGAAATACGCCTTCGATACTAGCGGTGTAACCCGCCGGCAACATCGAAGCATCTATCGCGTAAGTATCGGGATTGACTGAAAGAATTACCATACCTTGAGAATGCGTAAAATAGTATTTTCTGCCCAGTAAAATGCTGACTATATTCGCCTCATTAGGGCTATCTATAAACACGCCGCTATCATCAAACCATCCTACGGTTGTTAGCGCAAGGTCTTCATAACGATATAGCTGGCTGCATATATGGGCCGTTTTTGGATTATATGTGCCTACCATTAATAATCTTTTATCCCGCCTATACGCCATAAAGGCCAAGCAGCGCAGTACCGTTTTGGCAATGCCGTTGTTTTCATAATCAGTATCCGTAATCTGTATATAGTTAAGCACCACATTACCCGATTGATATTCGTTGATGTCAGCCATAATATAGCCTATATTACTATAGCTTCCGTCGCCGTTACCTATTTCTATATTATACTTACGGATACTCGTTAATGCCGCAGGTTCACTGCTGAGTTTTATTTTCCCGCCGGTAACCGGGTTACACAAAATAACGTATTTTACAGTCCTGTTTGCCCAATAGGTATATTCTTCCCATACAAGCCCTGTTTTGCTGTCGTAACTTTTCACTATATTACCATCGTCATTGTAGACATCTGTTCTTTTAGTGACATTGTCTATTCTTGCGGAACTATCGCTATCGCCGCTCGGCGAGGCAGCCGCGATCGCGTCAAGCAGGCCGGGGGTGACTGTGATACTTTCGATTTCGCGGAGTTTGTTTATGAGGGCGGTTAATTCTGTGAAGGCAGAAGCGTAGTCCAGGTACTGGCCTCCGGGCGTATTGAGATCGGTGAGGCTTAGCACTGCTTTAATATTAGTAAGAAGGGTGGTTTGGTCAGGAGTAATATCGCCCAGTGTTTTCTTCGCCTGCAGCTGGGCGAGGGTGGCTAAGGTTTCGTTAAGTATGAATACGGCGTCTTTCTCGGGAGGCATGTTGAGTAACGTACGCAAAGTCTGTATGGTTGTATCGCCTAATGCGGCTATAGTGGATGTAATAAGGCCTTGGGTTTCTGTATTTGAATATATTGTGGCAAACTCTGCGTGTGTGAATTCGTGCATAACTGTCGTCACGCCCGCGCCTTCCCTTAATAATATGAGCCCATTGCCGAGCGTAAGGCCTTCGGGGCCGGCGGGATCTGTATACCAGACGCCTAACGCGTCGGCTATCTTCTTAAGTACATCCTGCGATACAAAGTATATGCCGTTTTCCATGATATCGGTGCCGGTAAGGCCGATGGAGTTAAGGGCTTGGCTTGCCGCGGCAATTGCATCGTCGAAAGGATATCCGCTTTCTATTTCGCTTCTTATGAAAGCAAGGAGCAAAGAAATAATTGCGGGGTCATCGCTTTCGGAAAGGATCTTGGCCGCGACATCGCGCTCTATGGCATTATCGCTTGATAAGTGCGCTATTATGTCAAACGGCGCGAGCCTATGCATTATAACAATTCTATGGTTCCCCGTATCGGCTATGACCAGCCTGTCTTTTAAATCAGTAATAACCGATAAAGGAAGTTCGAATTTCTCCGCAATAACACCCAACCTGTTAAGACGCCCATCGTCCACTATGATCCTATTATGGGAAGAGTCTGCGATGAAAATCCTGTTTTCGTGATCCACTGTGGCTGAAGCCGGGTCTTCAAAACCCTCTTTTATCGCCACCATATCCAATGAATTGTCAAATATGACGACATTATGAGAGCCTGTCGCTATTATCCTGTCATCAGCGTCCACTATGACATACCTCGGCATATCGGCTTGCTTCTCGCCGACTTTTTGCAGGGCGCTATCGTAGACGATGACTTTACCGGCGCCGGCGTCCGCAACTATAATTCTGTTATGGCTGTCTGTTGCAACATCTACCGGAGTATCCAAGTCGTTAATTTCCCCTATTTTCGTCAAATCTGCGCCATATACGATTATCTTGCCTCCGTTAGCGTCGGCAACTATTATTCTGTCGTCCCTATCCACCGTAACAGCAAGGCGCGGCCCAAGGCCTTCCGTTATTTCGCCTATTTTGGATAAATCCTTCGCATAAACCGAGATCCTCCCGGAATCAGCCGCTATTATCCTGTCGTTGCCGTCTATTTTCAATGAGGTTATTCTATCAAAGCCCGTGATGGTACCGGTTATCCGCAATGAATCATCGCAAATCAATAGCCTGTCGCCGTCGGCAATAATAATATTGTTTTCGCTGTCTACCTTTACGAAGTCCGGGGAGGACAAGCCCGTCAATTCCTTCTCTACCGAA